>BNJU01004253.1_pt1 | contig 70013 bp, 96 predicted proteins | sample 8539281 | NCBI WGS metagenome assembly BNJU01 (sample SAMD00202456, study PRJDB9452) | human saliva metagenome | isolation source: human saliva | place: Japan | reverse complement strand
ATGGAAGTTACGTATTGCTAGATCTTTCGCCGAGGACGACAATACGGATCTAATCCTCGATGACGACACCATCGCTGAGAGATGTAGTTCGAACCAGCTCGCGCTCAATTCCGCTCGCGGGTGCCGGAGAGCAATCTTCTGCTGGGTCAGCTCGGCGTGCCAACTTCGGGCTGAAGGCACGCGTTTCACACCTTACTCGCGTCATCGAGGCGAGCATTGAGCTCTTGACGTCCATCCCACAGACAAGATCAGTGATCCCAGCTTGCGGTGCGGCGGCTTCCTGGTCGGGGCGTTTCCTCTGACATGCTTCAGAAAGCGTACTGGGTGCGAGCCGAGGCGCAGGCCCGCACATGCGCTCGCGCGCGAGATATTTGGCGTCGACAAGGACTCGATCAACGTCAAACTCACTCGCGCGCTAATGGTGAGCCTCGGAGATGGATCCGTCAACATCCATGTGGGTGACTCGATCCGTGAAAACCGTTGGAGCACTGACTACCCCTATCTTGAGACTCCACTGAAAGACGGGTCATTCACCGTCGTCGACAAACCTGCCATGGTAAAGAATCTTAAGTCAGTGCCGCAGATTCGCGGGCGAACGACTATCGATTGCCAAGCAAGCCAAGGGAAAATTCGTCGATCTTGAGATCGGTCTGATCTTCTTGAACGTGCCTATCGTCTGCTTGCTGAGTGGTGGGCGCTAGGTATCATCCTGCCGGAGACATACTTCTTCTCTCGACTTACCGATGGTTACCGGAATGGCTGGAGTCGCGGTTCGTGCTTCGTGGCGTGTTCAATATCCCAATGGAAGCGTTTCAGGGTTTCTGTCGCGCTAAGACTAATTTCTACGTATTTGAAAAGAAGTGATCTTCGATGGTTCACAAGCCTGCTTGGTTTACCGATGGGCGGGTCTTCATCTCGTACGCGCCGACGGTCGGGATTATACAAGGATGGTGAGGAGCTCTGTGTCGTCGATGAGGTGGTGGGGGAGCGTACTAACGTCATCGACGACAAACTCCTAGACGACGTGAGAAGTCTTGATTCTGGTGAGATCACGGAGACCGGGCGATGGATTGATATCGAAGACCTTACTGACCGTCTGATGGCGGTACAGCATACTTTGACGCGCGTCCAATGTCTGATTTTTCAGGCTATGATGAACCGCCCTGAGATGCAGGAGTTCGATGCTCTCACTATCGGTGAACTAGTCGAAAAGGGGTGGGTCAAGACTCAAGGGGGGCACGGCAGTCCGTCTGCTGATCTTCGCCGGGGGAGCATTCCATACATTAAGGTCTCCGACATTCGGGCTGGGCAGATCAACATAAATCCAACTAACCGTGTAAGTGACGTTGTTGCCCGCAAGTTCTGGAAGGGTGGTGAGTCTGGTTTGCGGCAGTGGGATCTGATTACGCCGATTCGCACTAGTAAGAACATCGGTGAGTTGCTGTTCTTATGCCGGGCCAGAGCATGTGTGCACTTACGAAGGAGTGTTGATCCTTCGTGCGACCGATGAAGCACCTTTTCGACAACTTCTATCTCCTTTTGAGCTCACGGCTTTGAAAGCCGTACGTAGGCAGTGGGAGCGTATTGTTTTTGCATGCAAACGAACCGTGAGGATGTCGGAACTCGTTACCATGAAGTTATGCTCCCTATCCCACCTGACGAAGCTGTTGCGACGAGTCGCTCTGAGCCTTTTCGGACTTACTATGAGGGGATGGATGCGCTTCGGAAACACCTGGTTACGTACCTCGAGTCGGACGACAAGCACTACCTTTTTATCTCAGTAGCTGCCGTGATGGCTGGTGAAGATGAAAGATGTCTAGAAGGAGGATTATGGCGATGTTAATGGTGGAATGAGTTGGTAGGCTGGTTGCGTAGATGGCGGTATTCAGGGTCAGGATGCGTTGAATGATGCGCACGGTGGCTCCGCCAGATGAATTTGTGGAACTGATGTCGAGTTGGTCGCGAAAACAATGAGGGGCCCAATCCTTTTGGTGTAATACTCGTACTGGGGACTTGCTGGGGGCGTGCTGCGTGTGGTCGGAAGCGACGGGGCAACTCGGACCGGTTCATACTATCGTCGTTATGGCTCAGTTCTGTATCCTGATTTTGCGCGTTATGTTCCGCAATGTCACTCTCTCATGATTGTGCCCATCAGGTGCGGATCTCTGCATCCCCTTTGCATGTGATATAGGGGTGCTGGATCCTCTGCGGGCAGGGGTGGGTCCTGCCCGACAGCAGTTGGTTCAGTTTCCGGAACTTAAGCAGTGAGAATTGCCAACAAGGGTAGTGGGTGGGTGCCTTCTGTGTTGTTATGATGGCTGGGTGGCAGCGAAGATGAGTCGGATGCGAAGTGGTCTCCGTGAGTATTTTCTGATTCGCCTTTACTGTGTTAGATCTCATATTGCTTCTTGGTTGCTTTTATTGGTGGCTTCAGAAAGTTCTTCGTAGGCAATTGAGGGTCCTGCAAGCCTTTTCCAAGGTTGCCAGGCCAATGGAGTCCTGACCAAGATCCTCCACAGTCCGCTTGGGAAGGACTTGGAAGCGTCATTGGGCTGCCAGTGAGGGGGTTGTGCTCCTCGTGGGTGCGCGCTGTCTGAATCGCGAAGACGTACACGTCAGCGTTGTAGGTGGGAGTCGGCGTCAAGCCACTCTCTGTAGACCAGATGCGCCTGCGAAGCCCCGTGAACTGAATCGTTGAGAGCTTGTACTGGTCCCACGCCTGGAGATAGGCGGAGGTCTTGACCTCAATTGTGGTCCCATCCGGCGGCAGAACATCGTAAGGATCCCACTCGACCCGCAGTCCAGTCGAGACCGAACGCCTTCAGCACCAGGAACTCAACCCAGGTAACCACGAGCATTGTTCATCCCGGAGATTGACAGCTCGAAGCGCCAGAAATCCACGACCGTCGCATCCATGCCGGACACCACCTCCTCACCTGACAGAGGCATGGGCTTGGGAGCACGGATCGGCGGGGGAGTAGTCACAGAGTCATTGTCTCAACAAGAACAGGGCGGCTACTCAGCCCTCAGACATGGGCAGGAGAGAAACGATGACCGTCTGCCGTGAACGCCTTCGTGAGTCGCCGGACGATTACACGGGTGCTGCAGCAGCCGCACGATCCGTCGTCGTCGCCCGGCTCAGGACGATGCCACGACCGGCTGGCCCTCGTTGGGCTGGATCATCATGAAGCTCGGGCCGTGGAAGGTCAGTTGGAAGGATTTGCTCGAGCCGTGCCCAATAAGGGAGCCCATCTTGAAACTGCTCTTGCTCTGCGGCTGCAGGTTCGCCGACCAGTAGATGGCCGCCTGCGGGTCAACGAAGGTCGACTGCGAGCAGCCCAGTAGCAACGGCGGCCCGTCAAGTGGGCGGGGTCTCCGTGACATTCAGTGATGGCATCTGGCTGTCGAGTGCTGCGGCAGAGAGACTCACGACCAGAGTTTTCGTATACGATGATTGCCGTGGGCAAGCATCTTCTCCACGGACGCCGTGTGAGCGACGAGCAGATCCAGGGCTGGGCAGACGAGGCTGAGGCCGGTTACGACCTCCGGCAGCTGCCGCGACCGACCCCTGGGCGGCCCCCAGTCGGCCGAGGGTCAGGCACAGTTGTGACTGTTCGCCTCGATGAGGATCTCTAGCCGCTTTATTGAAGTAGTGCGGCCGATGAGGGATCGCGAACCGGTCGGATGCTAGTACGAGCGGCTGTCAAAGCAATGGACTCATGCCGCAGCTACAATATCCATCGGTCTGCCCGTAAGCACTATGCGAAGGACCATCTTGATGATGAGGATCTGTATGACGCTTTTCGAGCATGCGCTGAGTTCGCGCCCGCTGGATGATGGGGATCCGCGTCGATGAAACTTGTTCTTGGCGTCGATGAGTCGGAAGAGTGCTGGAGCTCGTGGTCCTTGTTTTCGACGACGGCTATGAACTGCTGATTCATGCTATGAAGGCTAGAAAGCGGTTCATGCGTGAGATCGAGCCAGGTGGGAGCCGACTCCTCTTTGTTCTGACCGATTCGGGTCGGCTACTCGTTGCTGATCGCACGGCTACCGAAGCTGTCTGCTCCGTCGTCGTCGCCTCGTTCAGGACCGGGTCATTGCCGGCTGGTCTTCGCTGGGCTGGGCCGCCATGCCTGCCCCTGAGTTGCGAGGTTAAGACCCGTCGGCAAACCGATGCCCAGGCGTCCGGGGCGATCTTCAGTTGCCGCAACCGTCGTCCACCCCAAGTTCGCTGAACCATATGACGAGCAACATCGCCACAACTCTCAGTTCGGGCTACTATGGTCGCCATAGTGAACGGAGACATGTTGGGCTACAGGATCAGACCGTCAGGTGACGGAGTTCGGAGAGCACGTGCGCGGGTGGCGCATGGTGCTCGGCCCTGACAACGCAGCAGGTCTCCGAGCGAGCGGGCATCACCCGCGACACCCTGCGCAAGATCGAGTCAGGGCAACCCTCAACGTCAGCTTCAACAGCGTCACCCAGGTGCTCCGCGCCCTGGGCATCCTCGACCAGCTTGTCGACGCGGCTGACCCCTAGCGAGCGACATCGGCCGCCTCCGCGCTGGCCGCCTCACCAGAAAGCGCGCCCGATGACCACTATCGAGATCGTCTCCGATGCCCATGGCTCCCACCGCCTGGTCGGCCATGCGCGCGTCGCCCGATCGCGCGGCCAGGTCTCCACAACCTTTCTCTACGACCCCACCTACCTCGCCGAATGTGAACAGAGGTCGCGCACGCGAATCGACTATCCCCAGGGGCGCTGAAGGAAGCGTTAGTAGGCTGCGCGGCCCGGACCTGACACAGACCCGGTCCCGATCTCGGCGGACTGCGCCCCTCTCCTGGGCCGGCCGCAGCCTGCCCGCCACACTCATCCCAGGAAGGGAACCCGGCAGCCCCATGACCATCGAGATGATCGTCGCCCTCATCGGCGCCTCTGTTGTCGCTTACGCGATCGCCAACAGGTTCCGCCTCATCGCCCCGGTACTTCTCATCGCCGCCGGCGTGGGAGTCGCGCTGCTTCCGGTGGGGGAGGAGATGTCCCTGCCCAGCACCGTGGTGCTCACGATCTTCCTGCCGATCCTCCTGTACTGGGAATCGCTGTCCGTCTCCCTCAACCGCATGCGGCGAAGCCTGCGCGGCATCATCCTCAGCGCCACGGTGCTCGTCGCCATCACGGCCGCCCTCATCACCCTCATCGGCGTCCTCACGGGACTGAGCGTGGGAGCCGCTCTCCTCATCGGCGCCTGCCTCGGCCCCACCGACGCTACCGCCGTCTCCAGCCTGGGGCGCGGCATCAACCCCAACGGCCGCACCGTCCTCCAAGCCGAGTCACTCCTCAACGACGGCACCGCCTTGGTCATCTTCGCCATCGCCCTCCAAGCCGCGCAGGACTCCTCCGGCGTCACCTTTGGCCTCGTCACACATCAGCTCCTGCTGTCCTTCGGGGGAGGAATCGGTGCAGGAGTCCTCGTCGGTGCGGCAGTCACGAAGATCGGCATCCGGGTCCGCACCATCACCGACGACCCCATGCTGGCCACAATTACCGCCCTGGCCACCCCGTTCCTCACCTTCTTCATCGCCGAGGAGATCGGCGGCTCAGGCGTGCTCGCCGTCGTCACCTGCGGAATCGTCATCTCCCGCTTCGCCGCCCCGCACATGTCCCTGGGCTCGCGAGTCCTCGGCATCCCCTTCTGGACGATCCTCACCCACATTCTCAACACCATCCTCTTCCTCATGGTGGGAGTAGGCTCCCTCGGCATCGTCGCCGAGCTCCCTCGCGCCGACCTCGTGCGCGGCCTCATCCTCATCCCCATCATCTACATCGCCATGGTCGCGGGAAGATTCGCAGGCCAGCACCTCATCATCTACTCCATCCGCGCCCTCGACCGCCGCCCCGAGCAGCGCCTGCGCCGCACCAACATCCGCGGCCGCATCGTCTCCACGGTCGCCGGCTTCCGCGGCGCGATCTCACTGGCGATGGCACTGTCCATCCCGACCTCCTTCGACGGCGCTGCCTACGCCGAGCGCAACCTCATCATCCTCGTCGTGGCCGGCGCGACCCTCCTGTCCTCCTCATCCAGGGCCTCGCCCCTGCCCTACGTGGTCCGCTGGGCCAACGCCAGGCCCTCGGCCGGCACAGAGACCGCCGAGTCAGCCGAGTCGCAGGAGACCGAGGGCCTCGCTGACATCCTCGCCGACACCATCAGCCAGCTCGATGCCATCGTCGAACGCGCGGGCGTCGACGACGACACAGCCATCGAGGCGGTGCGAGCCGACTACGCACGTCGTCACGACTCCGTGAGCAACGCCAGCGCGGAGGAGGAGGCACGCATCTACGGTGACCAGGAGAGCGCCCTGCGGCTCGCCGTCATCGAGCACCTGCGCGAGCGCGTACACAGCCTGCGCTTCGCCGGCCGCATCGACGACTCCACCGCCTCGCGAGTCAGCCGGCGCTTCGACGTCGAGACCCTCCACATCAACGGCCCCTCGACGTCGAGTGAGCGGGCAAGGGTGAAGAACGACAAGGAGGGGTGGGGTACCGGCGCACCCCACCCCTTCATTGACCGGCTAGTCCATGGAGCGGACCTGCAGGTAGTCGATGTCGAACTGCGCTTCCTTGAAGTTCCTGGTGTCCAGCTGCCCTCAGTAGTGGCTCCCCGTCTGCGTGATGAGAAGGAGGTGGTAGGGGGTGTTGGCGCCGAAGCAGCGATCGAAGGCCTGCTGGTCGCTGGACCGCAGTACCTCATGGAATCGCTGGTTGTCGAAGAAGAACGTGATGCGTTCCGGAGTTTTCTCCATCCGGTAGGTGTGCCAGGCGCTCAAGTTCGGCTTGTTGCTGATGCCCTTGCCGCTCTTGTTCTTCCCGGACTGGTCGAAGTGGACCGTCGACTCGGCGACTCCTTTGGCTCGGCCGCCCCCGTAGGTCTCGACGATGTCGATCTCTCCGCCATTCGCGGCCCCGTCCGGCCTCAGCCAGATTCCGGCCCACAGGCCGAGGTGGCTCTGAGGGAAGCGCGCCCGTACCTCGACGGAGCCATACACGAGGAGAAGAGCCCTTCGGAGGTCAGCGATGCCTCGTTGACGTGACGAACGGTTCTGCCCGTGTCGTGCTTGTTCTGCCAGCCGGTCTTGGGAGTTGAGCGCTTGCGCCAGAACAGGTGGCCCGCTCCGCCACTCACGCTGTGGGTGTCATGCGTGATGACGCCCCAGTCGTAGTCCATGTAGGTGTCGCCCTTAGGTTCCTTCTCCCGCCACCGGGCGGCGTTGAAGTCTGAGCCTTCCGTGAACTGCTCATCGAAGACAAGGGTGCTGAAGGAACGCGATGGAGTGCTTGCGAACGCTGTGGTGGGCGCGAGTAGGCCTGCGGCTGTGGCTCCGGCGCCCAGTCCGAGGGTGGTGATCAGTGAACGTCGTGTCAAAGGACTCATTGTTCTCCTTCTACAAGTTACACGAATGGTATTTCCGGTGAGTGTCTGGTTTATTCTCGGCGCCGCCTCCTGTCCTGCCAGCGAGTATGTGCCGTGTGAGCGCTCGCCTGGCGTGGTCGTGTCATCACGCAGAAGCTGACCTGCGATTGTTGTTATCCTACAAGGCGATTAATAGCCCGTCTCGTGAACGGGATACGGGTTGTGAGGAATCTGAGGACGGACTCTCGGCGTGAAGGCGCGCAGTGAGGGGACGCGCCGACGTCCCACCCTCAGTCAGTGCTCAGAGCCGAATGGCCGGCTCATCGAGTGTTCAGTTCTTCGGGCGGCGCCCGCATGCAGGTACCCGCTCGCCGAGTATGAGCCTCGGTCACGTATGCCGTTTGCGGTGTCTGCGCCCCCGACTGCAGCGGCACGATGCTGTCCAGCTGCTCGCGCAGGGCCCGGCGCTCGAGCCTGAGTTCGTGGTGGCTCTGCAGGGTTCATCCACAGCTCGGCAGATGTGCCGAAGTACCTGGCCAGTCGTACAGCGGTGTCCGCAGTGATGCCGCGCTTGCCGTGCACGATCTCATTGATGCGGCGCGGGGGTACGCCGATGGCCGTGGCGAGCTTGTTCTGGGTGATCCCGAACCCCTCGATGAGAGTCCTCCATGAGGACCTCACCCGGGTGAATCGGGTCGATCTGGTCGGCGCCAGGGGTAGCCGACGAGCTCGACATCATCCGCACCTCCTTCATGCCAGGGTGAAGCAGAGTCGCCACTGGGCGTTGACCCGAATGCTGTACTGGCCACGTCGATCACCAGTCGGTCGCTCGAGCCGGTTACCGGTGGGATGCGCAGGGTCTTCGACATCGGCTGCTGCGTGCAGAAGCTCCAGCTTGCGTAGCACGGCGCGCTGGAGCGACCTGTCGAGGGCACGAACGTACTCCTCGCGCCACACTCGTTGGGTCGCCTTGTCCGCGAAGGACCTGATCACAACGACAGGGGTATAACGGAGACCGTTAATAACGCTAGTAGTTAACAGGGGAAGCGGGAAGGCGATGTTGATCCGGGCGTGTGAGTGCGTCTGGCGGGCCTTGACGCCATCGGATCGTCTGTAGTGACGGCCGACGGCTCATCCGTGGGCTCACAGGTTGATCCTCTTGGTGTTGCGCGGGTGGTTCGGTGTCCAAATCGGATACAAAGGCCCCGATGTCGCCGGCCCGGGAAACAGAACGTTGGAATCATGCGGTTTCTCCGCGCCGGTTCCGTCCCGTTCTGGGCCTTTGTATCCGATTTGGACATCGTTGGGCGTTCTGCACCTGAGGAAGGCCAGGCCGCGCTGCAGAGGCGGTCAGCTCCGCCGCCCAGGACAGCACTGAGGGGTGGGACGCGCCGGCGTCCCACCCCTCCGTCAGTGCTCAGAGCCGGATGACCGGCTCATCGCGCGTTCAGTTCTTCGAGCGACGAGCCCGCAGCAGCAGGTACCCGCCGACAACCGCGACACCCGCAAGGCCCAGGACCAGCAGCGCGTTGGTCCCCGTGTGAGACAGTCTGCTGCCGGCCTTCGCCGCCTGCGTCGGTGCGGCGCTCGGCGCGCTGGCGCCATCGGTCGGCTGGGCCATGGCTCCATCAGACGGCCGATCAATCTCATCGGGCTCCATGCCCGGCTTCGACGGTGCCGCCGCGCTCCGGCTCGGTGCCGGGTCTCGCGCTCGATGTTGCTTTCCCCGACGGCGCCGCGGTCGCCTTCGGGTTCGCCACCGACGGCGCCTGACTCGTCGCACCCGGCGGGGGCCGAGCTCGGCTGCGCCCCCGGCTTCTCCGACGGCGCGGCGCTGGGCTGCGCACCCGGAGCCTGCGTGGGCTCAGCAGAAGGCGCCACCGTCGGGGCCTGCGTCGGCTCAGCAGCCGGAGCAGACGAGGTCTCCGGTGCGGGTGCAGCGGTCGGCCCGTCGGTCTGCTCAGGTGCGGAACTCGGCGCCGGGGCCGGCGTGGGCTCCGTACTCGGGGGCGGTCGTGGGCTCCGGAGCTGGGGTGCTGCTCGGCTCGGGCGCAGCACTCGGCTCAGGCGCGGAGGACGGTGCCGGGGCCTGCGTGGGCTCAGCGCTCGGCGCGGCCGACGGGGCGGGCTTCTCCGTCGGTGCCGCCGTCGGCGACGGCGCCGGGCTCGGCTCCGCCGGCTTCTGGCCGCACTGCTCGCCGAGCCAGTTCATCGTGAAGTTGCGGTACCAGATGCCGCCGTAGTTGGCGCCGTCATGGGCGTCCTCGCTGAGCAGCCCGATGCTGCCGTCGGACTGCACTGCGATCGTCGTGTAGCCGACGAAGGGCTCGTGGAAGACCTTGCTGGTCGTCCAGGAGGCGCCATCGTCGCAGGACATCGAGATGGTGCCGCGGTCGCGCGACCACGGCTTCGGGTTCGGCGAGTGGCTCAGCAGCAGCACCTTGGCGCGCGGGTCGTCCGGCGCGGCGTTCGGGAAGGCCCGGATGATCTGGGCGTTGTCCACCGAGTCGGGCAGGTTCTTGTCGGACACCGGCTCGCTCCAGGTCTGCCCGCCGTCGGTGGAGTGGGCCACCTTGCGGAAGCCGGAGCCGTCCGAGGCGCGCGAGTTGAGCATGAGGGATCCGTCGGAGAGCTCAACGACCTTGTTCTCATCCATGCCGGTCCCGATCGGCGTGCCGGCCTACCACGTCTGCCCGTGGTCGTCGGAGTAGACCGAGACGGCCTGCACCGCGCCGCCGGCGGTCCTGATCGTGTACTGCTACCAGGCGCCCGGCGTGAGGGGCCGTGCTGAATCTGGATGCCCTGACCCGAGGCCGCGAAGCGCGCGGTCCACAGGGTTGTCCTTCGTGATGTCCGCGGTGATCGTGCGGTGCGTCCAGGTCCAGCCGTTGTCCGTGGAGGTCGACACCTCCGCCTGGATGATGCCCCGGTTGTCCGGGTCGGTGCCGGCCTGCGAGCCGCCCCAGCCCTGGTCGTAGGGACTTGACGTGGAAGTTGAAGATCAGTGCCCGTCTGGTGGTCGACGACGTAGCTCGGGTCGGGTAGCCGACCTTCTTGCCGGTCTCCGTGCCCTGGTGGATGTAGGGTCGGTGCCGACCAGGTCTTGCCGCCGTCGGTGGAGCGGCGCTGGACGATGTGGTTCGGGTTGGGGGCGTCGCTGCCGCCGTTGCCGTTGTCCTTCGGGCGCTCATCGTAGGAGATGAGCAGGTCCCCGTTAGGGGGCGGTCGTGATCGCCGGGATGCGGTAGTTGTCGGTGGCCGTGTTGGGGGCCACGTGCTGGGCCTGGCTCATCGAGGCCGGCAGCTCCGTGCTCGCGTCGGGCGCCGGCGCGGGCGTGGCCTGCGGGATGGTCGCCGACGACGTTGATCAGGGTTGCCGGTGGCGGTGAGCGTCTGGAGGGCGGCGCCGTCGGTTCCGGTGGCTGTCAGGGTGATCGACGGCGTCCAGCGGCCGGCGTCGACGTCGGCTTGCGTGATCGTGTGGGTGAGCGGCTTGCGGTTGTAGACGGCGCCCTTGCCCGGCTTGAGGCCGCCCCAGTGGCACTGGCGGCCCAGGTCGTCGAAGGAGGACTCGGTGGCGGCGACGTTGATCGTCTTGTCCGACACCGAGCGCACGCACCGTGTAGCTCACGGTGTCGCCCAGCTTATAGTTCTCCTGGCTCGACGACGGCGTGATCGACTCGACTCGCAGCGAGGTTGGCCTTGACCGGGCTCGTCGCGCCCTTGATCGTCTCCGGGGTGCTCAGGGCCTTCCCGGCGTACTCCACGGCCTTGACCTCGTAGGGCGATCTGCGGGGTGAAACCACCGGCCTTGAGGTCCTCGGCGGTCACCGTGTGCGTGGCCAGGCCGGTGCAGTCGGTCTTGGTCGTCCCGGCAGGGACGTTGCGCCACCGGCACGGAGACGTTCCCGGACAGGTTCGTCGAGGCCGGGGCGTAGGAGTGGGCCTCACCGCTGGTGTTGGTCAGGGTGATGTTGAAGGTCGTGACATCGCCGACGGAGTAGAGGCCGTCCGCGGGCGCGTTCACCTGCGTGATGGTGACGTCGGCCAGGCCGTCAGACGTGGGGACGGCGTGTGCCGGGGGTGCGGCGGCGATCAGGCCGGTGGCGGCCAGTGGCAGGGAGCCCAGGAGGGCCGGCAGGCGCCTCCGGGAAAAAGGACTGTGCGATGTCATAGGTGTTCCGTTCTAGGGTGCCGAGGCGGCCTTGCCTTCAACAGGAGACGTAGACGGTAGATGTCAGACGTCTCACGATAAGGTAACGGAACATCTCGATTCTGCAAAGTCGGGTGAGTCGCCGAAGGCCGACCGCTCGGTCCCTGACGGCGCGGCCGCTCGGTCCCTGACGGCGCGGCGCGTGCCGCACACTTCGACAAAAACTTCAGAATCGACCCGGAGCCGCGTCGTTTCTGAAGTTTTTGTCGGTTTGTGTCGGTGTCTATGCGCCGGCCAGGAAGTCGCGCAGGATCGCGTCCATCTGCTCGGCCTCGATGAGGAAGCCGTCGTGCCCGTGCAGGGAGCTGATGGTCTCGCGCCTGGCGCCCGGGGATGCCTGCGGCCAGCTCCTCGGCCTGGGCCGGGCAGGGAAGAGCCGGTCGGGTCCACGTCCACCACGAGCGTGCGCGCCTGCACCCTCGCCAGCGCCGCCTCGATGCCGCCGCGCCCCGTGCCGACGTCGTGCACCATCATCGAGTGGGTGACGATGAGGTAGGTGTTGGCGTCGAAGCGCGCCAGCAGCTTGCCGGCGTGGTAGTCCAGGTAGGACTCCACCTGGTAGCGCCCACCCACCGCCGGGTCCTCCTCGCCCTGGTGGCGCCGCCCGAAGCGCTCGTCGAGCTCGGCGGCACTGCGGTAGGTCGTGTGCGCCAGCGCCCGCGCCAGCCCCAGCCCCGCACCGGACCCACCGAGTGGGAGTAGTAGTCACCGTCGAAGAAGAAGGGGTCGGCCACGATCGCCAGCTCCTGCAGGTGGCACCAGGCCAGCTGGTCGGCGGTCGTCGAGGCGCCGGTGGCCACCAGCGCCAGGTTGCGCACCCGCTGCGGGTGGGTCACCCCCACTCGACGGCTCGGTGCCCGCCCAGCGAGGCCCCGATGACCAGGTGGAAGACCTCGATCCCCAGGGGCGTCGGCCAGGCGCGCCTCGGCCTCGACGGCGTCGCGCGTGGTCAGCCAGGGAAGCGCGACCCCAGGGGACGCCCGTCCGGCGCCGTCGACGACGGCCCCGTCGAGCCCTGGCAGCCGCCCAGGGATGTTGGCGGCCACCACGAAGTAGCGCTCGGTGTCGATGGCCCGCCCGGGCCCCACCGAGTCCGACCACCAGCCTGGCGTCGGGTGTCCGGGCCCCGCCTCACCGGTGACGTGGGGTCGCCGGTCAGGGCGTGCAGTACGAGGACCGCGTTGTCGCGCTGCGGGCTCAGCTCCCCCCAGGTCTCGAAGGCCAGGACCGTGTTGGGCAGGACCTCCCCGGACTCCAGGGGCAGGTCCCCGATCTCCAGGAACCGGCGATGCCCCGGCTCGTCGCCGGGCCGCCAGGCGCCCGTGGGGGAGCCGGCCATGCGGTCCACCAGCTTGGAGGAGGCCGTCCCCACGCCGTAGGCGGCCGGCTCAGTCTCGGCGCTGCCGCTGGAGACGGGGTAGGAGGAGGACGTGGTCGCACTCATGACAGACCGCCTCAGGCCCCGGCCGCCGCGCTCGGCTCGCCCGCTCCGACGGCCCGGGCCGCCGCCAGGCCGCGCTCGAGGTCGGCCAGGATGTCGTCGATGTGCTCGATCCCCACGCTCAGGCGCACGGTCCCGGCGGTGATCCCGGCCGCGGCCAGGCCGGCGTCGTCGAGCTGGGAGTGCGTCGTGGTGGCCGGGTGGATCGCCAGGGAGCGCACGTCCCCGATGTTGGCCAGGTTGGAGAACAGGCTCAGGGGCGTCGATGAGGCCGCCCCGCCTCGCGCCCGCCGGCCAGGTCGAAGGTGAGGATCGAGCCCGCCCCGCGCGGGACAGTACTTGCGGTGCCGCTCGTAGTAGGGGCTGGAGGTCAGCCCCGAGTAGCGCACCGAGGCGATGTCGTCGCGCCCCTCCAGCCAGGTGGCCACCGCCAGGGGCGTTGTCCACGTGCCGCTCCATGCGCAGCGGAGCGTCTCGATGCCCTGGGCGATGAGGAAGGCCGAGTGCGGTGCCAGCGCGAAGCCGAGGTCGCGCTGGCCCTCGGCGCGCGCCTGAGGATGAAGGCCAGGTTCGCGCCCAGCGGGCTGCCCACGCCCAGGTCCCTGGCGTAGACCAGGCCGTGGTAGGACTCGTCGGGCGTGTTGAAGCCGGGGAAGCGCTCGGGCTGGGCCGCGAAGTCGAAGCTGCCGGGTCCACGATCACGCCCGCCACGGAGGGCCGTGCCCGCCCAGGAACTTCGTCGCCGAGGCCACCACGATGTCGGCGCCCCACTCGAAGGGGCGGGTCAGGAAGGGTGAGGCCACCGTGTTGTCCACGACCAGCGGGATGCCCAGTTCGTGCGCGGCCGCCGAGATCGCCTCGATGTCCAGGATGTCGCCGCGCGGGTTGGGGATCGACTCCCCGAAGAAGGCGACGGTGCGCTCATCGGCCAGCGCTGCCCAGGCGGCCGGGTCGCCGGTGTCGTCCACGAAGCGCGTCTCGATGCCCAGGCGCGGCAGGGTGTGGGTGAGCAGGTTCGTGGTGCCGCCGTACAGGGAGGGTGAGGCCACGATGTTGTCCCCGGCCCCGCCCAGCGTCAGGAGGGCCAGGGTTGTGGCCGCCTGGCCCGACGACGTCAGCAGCGCCCCGACGCCGCCCTCCAGGGCCGCGATCCGCTGCTCGACGATGTCATTGGTGGGGTTGTTCAGGCGCGTGTAGATCGGGCCGAGGTCGCTCAGGGGCGAAGCGGGCGGCCGCCTGCTCGGCCGACTCGAAGACGTAGGGAGGAGGTCTGGTAGATCAGGGATGGCCCGGGCGTGGGCGGGCTCGGCCAGGGGTCGTGCCCGGCCTGGACCTGCTTGGTCTCGAAGCGCCAGCCCGCCGGGCTGGTGGGTGAGGGATCGGCTCCGCGCTCTGGGGGGCGGCCTCCGGGGGAGGGTGCTGGTCGGTCATGAGGGGCTCCTTGGTGATTCCCGGTGACCGGCGGCGATGTCAGCGTCACGAGTGGCGCCTGCCTCGCGTCGGCGGTTGCGGCGCGCTGGTGGCGGCTGCCCGGGGTCCGCTGGGGCCGGCGTCGGAGCCGGTCCGGCAGCAGGAGGGGGGCGTCGTGGTGCTGAGTCGTCCGCCGTCACCGTGCTGCAACTTCTGCGATGGTGCGGGTGAGGGCGGGGACGCGCACGTGGGCCGACGGCGGCGTGCGCGTCAGCTGCGCATTCGCCCCGTGGTGGGGGTGTCCGGCCGAAGGGCCTCAGGACGACGGAACATGCTCCGACTTTAGCGGTTTCCTCCGCAGGTGGTCCAAACGGGAGTCCGCCATGCGGCTGCGGTGAGGGCTCGGCGCGGGCATGGCGTCGGTCCGGCGCCTTCGCGGCGCCCCCTTGACGCGGGGAGGCGACGGCGCGGTCGACCGCCTTTCCTAAGCGACGATTCGGCCGATTAAACCCGCACTGACCTGCACAAACGGTCATTTGTGCCGGATGCCATATCGGTCACAGACATATGACGTCGGCCGCAAGCCCTGTCAATGCAGGCACAATCCGCTAACTACAGCAACGTAAGTTACGATTGTGAATAGTGTGAATTCTGTTTTCAGATGGGACCAAAGCGACTAGTGTGGCTTTGTCGCATCCGGGCTGACGCTGCCTGCCGTCTTCGTCCCCTGATCCGCTCCGCGCCCCCTGCTTCCGCGGAACGGATCCCGACGGCGGGCCGGCGTCGGTCCCTGGGTGAGGCGTCATCCTCACGTTCAGCCCCATCACGACGGAGAACCCCTGTGAGCCCGATCCCTCAAGACGGCACGGACACGGTGTCGTCGCCACCGCAGTGGTGGCCCTGGCATGCACCCTGGCGCCGTCGGTGCTGGCCGACCCCGTGGACCAGAGCGACATTGATCGCTCCAAGGCCTCGAGCGCTCGACCTCCACCTCCATCGCCTCCCTGGAGGCCCGGCTCGCCCAGGAGGCAGCAACCTGGAGGAGGCCCAGATCAAGGCTCAGTCCGCCAACGAGGACTACCTGGCCGCCGTCGACGAGACTCAACAAGGCCACCAGGACGCCCAGACCGCCCAGGCCAACGCCGACTCCGCCGCCGACAGCACTACGTCGGCCCGCTCCGACCTCGGCTCGATCGTCGTGCAGACCTACCAGGAGAGCGGCAACCCGCTCGACCCGCTCACCCCGTACCTGACCAGCGAGTCGCTGGCGGACCTGGCCGACGCCGACGTCGCCCTGACCCGGGCCGGGGAGAAGAACAACGCCAAGGTCCAGAACGTCGAGGGCCCTCGAGGCGGTGGCCACGAGTATGCAGACCATCGCCGACCAGAAGGTCAAGGCCAAGGAGGCCGCCAAGACCTCCGCCGAGACCGCCAAGACCGACGCCGAGACCGCCGCCAACGAGGCCCAGAGCGCCGTCACCACCACCCGCACCAACCGCCAGAACCTCATCACTCAGCTGGCCGCGCAGCCATCACCACCGTCGAGCTCGAGACGAAGTACCAGAACCAGGTCGAGGCCGAGCGCAAGGCCCGTGAGGAGGCCGCCGCCCAGGCCGCAGCCAAGGCGGCCTCCGGAGAAAAGCCGCCGCCGACCTCGCCCAGAAGCAGGCCGAGCAGGCCGCCGCCCAGCCCCAGGAGTCGGCCCCGCTCCCCAGGAGCAGGCGAGCCGGCCCAGCCCGGGCCAGCAGTCCTCGGCCCAGGAACCCGCCACCACCTCCCAGCCCGGGCCCGAGGGCGGCCGAGAGGAGACCCGCGCCCGCACCTGCACCCGCTCCGGCCCCGGAGCCTGCACCCGCGCCATCGCGTTCCGGCAGCGCCGCCTCCACCGCCATCAACGCGGCCATGGGCTACCTCGGCACCCCCTACGTGTGGGCCGGGGAGTCGGCCGCGGGCCTGGACTGCTCCGGGCTGACGATGGTCTCCTACGCGGCCGCAGGCGTGGAGCTCACGCACTCCTCACGCGTGCAGTACGGGGAGGGCTCCCTGGTTCCGCTCGACGCCGCTCAGCCCGGGGACCTGGTCTTCTGGTCCTCCGACGGCAGCCAGTCCGGCATCTACCACGTGGCCATCTACCTGGGCGACGACACGATGATCGAGGCGCCGACCTTCGGCATGACCGTGCGCGTCACCTCCATGCGCTACTCCGGCATCATGCCCTACGCGGTGCGCCTCTAAAACAGGGGCGGGGCGGAGCGCGTATGACGCCCCGCCCCGCCCCGTGCGGTTGGTGCGCGTCAGTGGCCCTCGCGGGCGACGCGGTCGGCCTCGCGCTGGAAGGACTGACGGATCTCCTCCTCGGCCTCCTCGCGGCCCACCCAGTGGGCGCCCTCGACGGACTTGCCGGGCTCGAGGTCCTTGTAGACCTCGAAGAAGTGCTGAATCTCCAGGCGGTGGAACTCCCGAGACGTCCTCGATGTCGGTACGCCAAGAGGCGCGCTGGTCGGCGCTGGGCACGCACAGGACCTTGTCGTCGCCGCCCTTCTCATCGCGCATGCGGAACATGCCCAGCGCGCGGCAGCGGATGACGCAGCCGGGGAAGGTCGGCTCCTCCAGCAGGACCAGCGCGTCCAGGGGGTCGCCGTCCTCGCCGAGGGTCCCGTCGATGTAGCCGTAGTCGTCGGGGTAGCGCGTCGAGGTGAAGAGCATGCGGTCCAGGCGGATTCGGCCGGTCTCGTGGTCGATCTCGTACTTGTTGCGGTTGCCCTCGGGGATCTCAATCGTGACGTCGAACTCCACGGGGAGCCTCCTTCGCTCGTGTCTTCAGCTCGTTGGGCGCTGGAGCGGCGCCTGGTGGTCGGCGTCGATCCGGCGGGCGGGTATTGATGGCACTAGTGTGGCGCACGACAGCGCCTGAGGTCGGTAAACGCGTACTCTGCACGTCGGTGCACCGTCGGGAACGGCCTCCCGGGCGCCCTATCACCTGATATACAGACAGTCCCAGTCTGTCAACAACCCAGTCCGGAGGACGTATGCGCAAGGTCCAGACCGCTGCCCTGACGGCGGCGAGCCTGCTGGTTTTCTGCGGCTACTACAGCCTGGGCGATGCTCTCGACCTGTTGCCCGGCCCGGTGACGGTCGCCTACGCCGACGTCGCCCCCGGCCCTTCCGACGCCGGCCGCCCCCAGCGCCAAGACCACCGCCCCTCCGGCCTGGACCAGGGGGCTCCCACGCCCTCAAGGCTGCCCTGAACGGCTACATCCAGGGCGTGGTCTCCGACGCCGCCCTGACCGGGGGAACGTGACGGCCTCCGTCGTCGATATCGCCACCGGCGAGGACTGCTGGACCGCTCGGCCGCCTCCGGGGTGACGCCGGCCTCCACCAACAAGGTGCTCACCGCCTGGGCCGCCCTGTCCTCCATGGGGCCGGGCCACACTCTCCAGACCAAGGCCGTCCTGGAGGGGCAGACCCTGACCCTCGTGGGCGGCGGTGACGTGCTGCTGGCCGAGAACGAAGGCGACCCGAACGCCACGGCCGGCCACGCGGGCCTGGGCGACCTCGCCCGAGCCACCGCCGAGAAGCTCAGAGTCGCAGGGGGTGACGTCGGTCTCCCTGCGCCTGGACGACACCCTGTTCACCGGCCCCCAGTGGAACGAGAAGTGGGAGGCCGGCAACGAGCAGCATACGTGGCCAAGATCCAGCCGATCATGGTGAATGTCTCGGCCACCCAGAACCAGGGCTACCCGGAGGACCCGGCCATGGAGGCCGCCCAGGCCTTCGCCAAGCACCTGAGCGAGGCCGGCATCACGGTCGACGGCGAGCCGACGCGCGCGGCAGCCTCCGGCAGTGCCCGGGAGGTGGCCTCGGTCTCCTCCGCCCCGCTGTCCGACATCCTCTCCGTGTCGCTCAAGACCTCCGACAACACGATGACCGAGGTCGAGGGGCGGCTCGTGGCCGCCCACGCCAAGGAGACCACCGACTTCGCCGGGAGCCTCCAGGCCGTGCTCGCCCAGCTGAGCAAGGACGGCTTCGACACCTCGGGGTGACGCTCCTGGACTCCTCCGGGCTGGCCAAAGGGCAACAAGGTCCCCCGCCAGGCTCCTGACCCAGATCATGACCAAGGCCGCCGGAGGCGAGGGCGCTCGGCCGGGCGCACCCTCATCGCCGACCTGCCCGTCGGCGCCCTGGACGGCACCCTGGGCAAGCGTCTGCATGACACCGCCGCAGCCGGGACGGTGCGCGCCAAGACCGGCTCACTGGAGCAGACCGCCTCCCTGGCGGGGGTCGTCACCACCGCCGACAGGGCGCCAGCTTGCCTTCGCGGTCATGACCAACGGCTTCCCCACCAACGGCGGTGGGGCAACCCGCGGCCGCGGCCGCGATCGACAACCACTTCGTGGCGCCCCTGGCCTCGTGCGGATGCTCGTGAGGGGCGCGGCGGCGTGTTCAGCGCAGCGGCGACGAGGCAGGGGCTCAGGCAGCCCGGTGAACTCGGCGAGAAAGGTGTCACGGTGACGACCCAGGGCACAGCGGCGGGACTCGTCGACTGGCGGACGGTGGAGCGCCTGACCGCGCTCATCCCGGCGGGCCCCAGCGCCTCGCGCTCGGCGCGCGCCAGCTCGGTGGCGGTGCTGCGTCGCTCCGCCCAGGAGGCACCGGCCTGGGTCGCCAGGATCACCGGACTGAACCGGGCGGCCCAGCAGGGTCGCCGAGACCACCCGGGTCAGCGTCGTCGACCGGGCCGGGCTCGTGCGCGCCTCCAGTCGGGCAGCTGCGCGGCCTCGTGGAGCAGGTGCCCGCCCCGCCGGCCTCGGAGGCGATCCAGCTCGTCGGGGCCGCCGAGGTCGCCGGGGCGATGAGCCTGCTGGCCACCCGGCTCCTGGGGACAGGTGGTGCCCGCGGCTCCCGAGCGGGAACCCGCGGTCACGGGGGCCGGTAGCGCAGGCCCCGCTCGCCCCTGCCGGCGAGAAGGACTGGCGAGGGCGACGACGTCGTGACGCCCGGCACCGCGCCGGCCCGCGAGGCGACAACAGGTGGAGGCTGGGGATGGGGCGGCCCTCGCCGCACCTGCTGCTCGTGGCCCCCAACGTGCTGGCGGTGCGCCGCCAGATGGACCTGGACATGCTCGACCTGCCCGCCTGGGTCTGCCTGCACGAGATGACCCACGCCGTCCAGCTGGCCGCCGCGCCTGGCTCGGCCCCTACCTGTCGGACTCCATGCGCATGGTGATCGGCGCCGTCGTCGAGGCCGCATACGGCGGTGCCGACGGTGCCCGAAGCGCCGGCGGCGGGAGCCAGCAGGAGCGGGGAGTCGGCCGCGGCGGGGCCGGGCGGTGCGCCTTGCGGCGCGCGCCGGCCGAGGGCAGGGTGCTCGAGGGTCTGATGAACGTCACGGATCGCGCCGAGGTCGCCTCCCTGGCGGCCGCGCTGACCTTCCTGGAGGGGCACGCCGAGGTGGTCCTCGATGACGTGCACCCCAACCGGATGCCCTCGGTCCACCGGCTCCGGGCCGTGCTCTCGCGCAGCCGCGCGGCCGACGGCGGCATCGGCCCCGGGCCCGGACTGGGCTCGCTCCTGCTGCACCGGCTCATGGGCCTGGAGGCCAAGGAGGCCCAGTACGCCGACGGCGCCGCCTTCGTGCGCAGCGTCGTGACCCGCATCGGGCACGAGGGGCTCAACGCCGTGTGGGCCGATCCCGAGCTGCTGCCCACGCCGGCTGAGCTCGCCCGCCCCGACGTGTGGGTGCGTCGCGTCAGCTGACGTGTCAGGCCGGGGCCCGTTGTGGCAGGCTTATGGCGTCGGCGCGGACCGGTGGCCTCCCCGGCCCCGGTGAGCCCGCGCAGCCATGACGACACATGAGGAAGGCAGGGGCGTATGGACGCCACGGACATGGGATCGGACCTTCAGCAGGTTCTCATCACCGAGGAGCAGATCGGGCAGCGCCTCGATGAGATGGCCGCGCAGATCGACGCGGACTACGCGGGCCGTGACCCTCTGCTCGTCGGCGTGCTCAAGGGGGCCGTCTACGTCATGGCGGACCTGTCGCGCCGGCTGCACATGAGCGCGCCGATGGACTGGATGGCGGTGTCCTCCTACGGCTCGGGCACCAAGTCCTCCGGCGTCGTGCGCATCCTCAAGGACCTGGACACCGACGTCACCGACCGGCACATCCTCATCGTTGAGGACGTCATCGACTCCGGGCTGACCCTGTCCTGGCTGGTGGGCAACCTGTCCTCGCGCGGTGCGGCCTCAGTGGAGATCGCCACGCTGCTGCGCAAGCCCGACGCCGCCAAGGTCGAGGTGGACGTCAAGTACGTCGGCTTCGATATTCCTACGGAGTTCGTCGTCGGCTACGGGCTGGACTACGCCGAGCGGTACCGCAACCTGCCGTTCATCGGTACGCTGCGCCCTGAGGTCTACGGGGGCTGACTGACCCAGGTCAACCTTGACGCAACCTGAGGGGTCAGACGGAAAAAAATAACGGGATGTGGCGCCTGAGGCGCCGTCGTCGGGCGGCGGTCAAGGGCCCCGGAACTGCGACGTACCCCCTTTTCAAGGTGGTCGGAGTCGCGTACGTTACGTTAAGATAACAAGTGTAGGTCGCCGGTGGATGTCCCCTCCCGGCGGGTGACGTGGAAGGACTGTTGGTAACAGTGAAGAAGACTGTGCGTCGACGCGCCCGAGGCTGGTCGGCCTCGCCGGCGCGGTGGTGCTGTCGTCCTCGCTGAGCTTTCCCGTGATGGCTCCGGTGGCGGCCGAGCCGACCTCCGGCAGCACATTTAATACGGTCGCTGAGATGGCGCAGGCCAGCGGGGCTTCCGCACCCTGACCACCCTCGGTGACGAGGCGCCCGGCGACGGCGGTGGCCTGACCTACGACGTGCAGAGCACGAGTCCCGAGGGCGCGCTGGGCGCCGTCTCGGTCATGCTGGCCGATGGTCAGTGGGCCGTGCCGCAGGGGCTCCCAGCCGGCCCGGCCGTTGGCGCGGACGGTACTGCCGCCAACGACGTCGTGGCCCGGACCCAGTCCTTCGTCAACGCCGGCGGGTCCTGATGTCGGATGCGTCGCGTCCCACGCCGCTGTCGGGCGCGAACGTGCGTGCCAGCGGCTCCGCCCCGTACGCGATCACCTCCTCAGCCTTAGTGGGCATGGTCCTCTCCGGCTGGGACTACTCGCACACCACGTATGCGGCGGACCAGAACACTCAGGTCGGCTACCGAGCCGACGTCGGCCAGGACCTCTCCGGAAGCTGGAAGCCGGACGACCTGGCCGGCTGGTTCCACTCCCAGGGGCGCCTGTGGCTGAACACGGACGGCTCGATCAGCCCCAGGGGACATCGTCTTCTTCTCAACCCCTTGCCCGGGGGACAGGGCGAGTCCGGCTCAGCTCCCTCCCAGTCCACGGTGTTCGGGAACGTCTACGACGTCGGCATCTACGTCGGCAACAACCAGGTGGTGCGGGCCTCGACGGGTACCGCCCAGGCGCAGACCCTGGACGCGCAGACGATGGCCGAGGTGGCTCTGGTGGCGCGCCCGCAGTGGTCCGCCCCCGCTGGTGGCGCGCCCGCCCCGGCGGATCAGCAGCGCGCCGGCGCTGGTGGCGGCAGTGCGGGTGCCGGGGGTGGCGCTGCGACACCGGCCCCGGAGGCCTCGGCGTCGGCCTCGTCTCAGGCGAAGCCTCAGCAGGGCCCGACTGCGGGGGCCCCGTCCTCAACGGCGGCTCCAGTGCCCGGACGGCGCGAGCGCCGGCTCGCAGTCCTCGAGCGGGGCCGGGAGCAGCGACCACAACGAGGTCGTGGTGGGTGCTGGTAGCAGCCAGGACGCGAAGGGGCGCACGAGCGCCGCTGAGCGGCCTTCGGCCCAGAGTGTCCGGGAGCGGTGGCTGCCGGTGACGGGCGTGGCGATCGGCGTGCTGTCCGTGGCCGCGATCCTGCTGTCTGCCGGCCTCATCGTCTGCCTGCGCCGCGCCTGAAACGGGGCGGTGCGCGGGGCGGCAGCTGGGCTGCCGCCCACTCGGCCGGATCTTCCCGGCCACGCCCGGCGCGAACGTGAGCAAGCGCAATGGGACCTTTGCCGTGCTGATCCGCTAACGTCGGGGAATCAGTATGTTGAAGGGACCTACCGCACGATGAAAGATTCCAGGCGCAGGCCGGCCGCAGGACTCGGGGAAGCCGGGCCAGGCCGGTAAGAACGACCGCAACAAGCGCGACCGCAAAGCTCCGCGACACCCTGGGCAACCCGTTCCTGTGGTTGGTGCCCTTCCTCCTGGTGTCATCCTCGGCTGGGCCGTCTTCTCCTCGATGTTCGGCTACCGCACCATCGACACCTCGACGGCCTGACGCTCCTGCGGGATTCAAGCGGACACGATCAGTCGATCACCGTCGTCGACGGCAACCAGCGCGTCGAGCTGGACCTCACCACCACCTACGTCAGCCCAGAAGAAGGGCATCGAGTCGCGCCCGGTGGGCAAGAAGGTCGAGTTCTCTCACACCGACGCCCGGGCCGAGCAGGTCGACCGCCGCCTCGTGCGGGCCGCCGCCCCCATGAGGGCTTCAACTCCGTGGTGCCCTGCCACCGCCTGGTGGTCTCCCTCATCCACCATTGCTCGTCCCCGCCCCTGCTGCTGGGCGGCTTTCACGTGGTGGATGCTGAGCCGCATGGGCGGCGGGCGCGGCGGCGCCATGGGCTCAGCCGCTCCAGGCGAGTCGCTCAAGGAGGATGCCCGACGTCACAGCTTCGATTCGCGACGTCGCCGGCGAGGACAGGAGGCCGTCGAGGAGCCGAGGAGATCCGCGCGTTCACTCTCCGAGCCTGAGAGGTTCCCGCGCCGTCGGCGCCAAGATCAGCGGCGTCCTCTCTCTACGGCCCGCCCGGAACGCGTAAGACCCTCCCCGCCGAGGCCGTCGCCAGCAGAGGCAGCTGCCCTTCTTCCATGGCCGCCTCCGGGTTCGTCGAGGATGTTTCGTCGGCGTAGGCGCCTCGCGCGTGCGCGACCTGTTCGACCACAGGCCAAGGAGGAACGCCCCGCCATCATCTTCGTCGACGAGATCGTGCCGTCGGCGCCACCGCGGCTCCGGCACCGGCGGCGGCACGACGAGCGCGGGCGAGACCCTCAACCAGAACTTCCTCGTCGAGGATGGACGGCCGGCGCCCGCCGACACCAACGTCATCCTCATCGCCGCCACCAACCGCCCCGACGTCCTGGACCCGGCCCCTCCTGCGCCCGGGCCGCCTCGACCGGCGGGTCAGCGTCGAGGCTCGACATACGGCCGGTCGCGCCGCCATCCTCGCGTCCACGCCCAGGGCAAGCTCTCGACTGACGACGTCGACCTCGGCCGTGGCCAAGCGGACCCCGGCTTTCACCGGCGCGGACCTGGCCCACGTCCTCATACGAGGCCGCCTCGCTCACCGCCCGCTCCAACGCCCACTCATCGGACAACCGGGCCCTGGACGAGTGCCATCGACCGCGTCATCGCCGGCCCGCATGAAGCGCACCCGCGTCACGCGCGCGCGACCACGAGAAGCGCGTCTTACCGCCTCACCGCGAGGCCGGCCGCGCACTGCGCAGCCGCCGGCGCCTACCCGACTTCCGGTCGCAAGGTGACGATCTGCCGCTGCAGCGGGCGCCGCCCTGCCAGCTACGCAGGTCATGCCCCAGGACGACAGCGCTACTCACCCGCACCTGAGCACTGCTCGGCCAGCCTCGTCTGCACTGCCATGGGTCGCGTAGCGGGCCGCCGAGATCATCTTCCGCGACCCACCACCGGCGCCTCCAACGACATCGAGAGAAGGGCCACCGCCACGGCCCGCAAGATGGTCACTCGACACGGCGCAGACCAGCGCCGTCGGCGCCGTCAGGCTCGGCACCACCGAGGCAGGAGACGGTCTGCTCTCAACGCCACCAGCCGCGACTCTCCCGAGCAGGTCGCCGCCACCGTCGCACCGAGGTCCGCAACCCGCTGGATTTCACCGCCCACCGAGGAGCCTGGGAGATCCTCACCCGCAACCGCGCCGTGCCTCGACCGCGCCGCAGGGAGGTCCCACCCGCGGAGCGCTCCCGGAGAAGGACCTGGAGAGGGATCTTCCGAGTGCGTCATCACGGGCAGCCAGAGCGGCCCTCGTGGCGCAGCCGACGAGTCGCTGCCCGTCGTCGAGGCCGCCCGCCAGCATCAGCCGCCGGCGGCGAGCCGGGCGACTCCCAGCAGCGCGACGACCCCTGGGGCTGGCAACCACGAGCCGGCCCGGGCTCCCGCGCAGTGCCAGCCAGGCACAGAAGAGACAGAGGCCGACCATGGTGCGACGCCGAGGGCGTGCTTGCGCGGTGCACGACCCGCTCGTCGCCATCGAGACCCCGAGCGCGACGGAGCTGCGAGACTGCCCAGAGCGCATGGCGCGCCCTCACGCGGAGATGTTCGCCGGCCTCGACGGACCCGGCCGAGCATCGTCGAGCAGCTCGACGTCGGGCACGGAGGGTGGTCACTCGTGCGCGAACATCCCATGTACTGCTGGTGGGCGAGCACCACCCTCCTGCCCCTTCCACGGGTCGGCGCACGAGGCTACATCCCCAGCGAGGACGGGCGCGACACAGCCTGTCCAAGGTGGCGCGCCGCGTGGCCCGCTACGCGGCGCCCCCAGGTCCAGGAGGCGCCTCGCGGCAGATCGCCGACGCCCCTCGTCCGAGCGCCTCCAGTGCCGGGGGTGCCTGGAGGTGGTCGCCGAGGCCGAAGCACCTGTGCATGTCGATGCGGGGCGTGCGCGCAAGCCCGGTTCCAACACGGTCACCCCTGCCGCGCGCGGCATCGCGCCGCGCCGCCACCCGCTCCGGGGCCATGGTCTGGTCCTGGGCCGGCGGTCCTGGAGCGCCGGCTGACAGCCACGGATCGACACCGGGGCAGCCCGGTGAAATGGTGGGGCGATGGTCCCACGTACAGAGAAGGCTGCTGGTGGCCGTCGATGCCGGGCTGCTGCTCTGCTGGTGTGCGTCTTGCTCGTCATTCCAGGCACCTGCGTTTCAGGACTACTCCAACCAGGTCATTCCAGGCCTGGAACAGTCCTTCTTCCCGCTCGACGGCACCACGCGACCGTCTTCCTCGGCGCCCACCTGACGCGCGTGGGCGGCGAGGATCAGGGGACCTGAGTGCACGACAGTTTGGACTCATGCTCACCTTCTGCGCCGGGTTCGCGATCTCCTTACGGATCGGCTACCGTGACTTCGACCCGCTGTGGTGGGGGCCCAACGCCCTGCTCGCAGTCGTCCGGCGCTCGCCGCTTCGGCTCCATGGTCTGCCGGCTCAGGGCCGCGGAGAACCGGGCGTGACGGTCCAGGGATACTCTGCTCATCGACGTGGGCGGCACGTACCCACTCAGAGCGCCCACAGGCGGACCGTGCTCCGGTGCGGGAGGAGCGCGGGGCTGCAGGCCACGGCGTACGCCTGGCCGGCGCTCGGGCGCCATCATCTCGGAGGGTGTCGGCGACCCTCGCCTGCGACGGGCCTAGACCAGCCGGGCTTCTACGTCGCCAGTTTGGGGATCCGGGTACGCGCGCCTTCATCCTCCTGTCGCTGACGCTCAGGCCGGCATGCCGCTCGGCGTCGCCTACGGGCTCTGATTGCCCTGGGCGTGGCGCTGACCCGCCCGTGCTGTCCATGCGTCTTCGGCAGGCCGATCACGGTGCTCGTTGCCTCGGCATCGCGCTCATCATGGCCAGGGTGCTCCTCGTGGAGGTCGGGGCGCAGCGCGCAGGCACGCAGGACAAAGGACGGTGAGGCGTCATGAACGGGCTCTACCTGGTGGCGGCCATCGCCTCCGAGACCACCAGCACTCTCGCTCAAAACCGCCTCCGACGGTAGAGGACTGCGTGGTACGGCCTCGTCATGGCCCGGCTTCCTGGGGACGCCTGTTGACCCTGGCCTCGGGAGGCCTGGCACTGGTGTCGCCCACCACAGGGATCTGGTCGGCCGGGGTGGCCGTCACAGCAATCCTCCAGGCTCTTCTTCAGTGAGCCATGGCCGCACCATGGTGGCCAGCATCGCTCATCGCCAGCCGGGTGCTCCTCGTCGGTGTCGGCAGCGCACACTGACAACGCCACCGGAGGCGATCGCCCGGGCCAGAATGTCCCATCGGTGACAAAGGACTGCCAGCGCTCCTTGGCCGCCAGTATAAACACGGAATCATGCGGTTTTCTTTCGTCAGTGTGGGTCCGCTCCGAGCCTTTGCTTGTCGATAGGACACGATCGCTCATTTCCTCCGCGGATGGACTGGCCGAGCGGCCTCGTGAGGACGTGGCGTGGGCGGGAGGCCCTCCCGGCCAGGGACATTCATTCGACGAGTGCCGGTTCACGCGTTCGGGACGGACGACCGTCCCCGAACGCGTGACATATCCGGCTGGAGTGGTGGCACCCGGCCGCGCGGAATGTCCCGCCCGGGCACCTGGTTCGACGACACATCCGGCTGGCGGCGCCAGGGAAGACGTGTGTCCGAGCTGTAACGCAGGAAGGTCTTGTATCGGGCCGCGCGCAGCGGCCTTTCAGGAGACCACTGGAAGGGGACGCTGAAGACGGTGGTCCAGCGGCCTCGCCTGGCTCACTCCGGCTGCCCATGACTCCGACGCGGCGCCGCGCCCTCAGGCCCAGGCCGAGGAAAGGCGTCGTCAGCCCGGTACGCCACTGCCCAGCGCTCCTGGCCACACACGCCGCCGGCTCCCGAGAAAACCGACGTCATTGCCCGCATCGCCTCCAGGGAGCGCCCGTCCGGACTCGATGACCAGCCACGCCCGCCCACGCGGGAGCCATGTGCACTGACATGTTTCGATCACCAGGCCGCCCAGCACCCGCAGCGGTGAGGCGCACGCCCGCGCGGATCACCGATCCCGAGCGCCCAGGCCCTCGACCTCAGGTGCGCCCCGATGTCTCAGGGCGGCCGCGGCGTCGAGATAACGACCTCCAGGACGCGTGCGGAGGTCGCCTCGATGTCCAGCCGCTCGCCTCCACGGATGTCGCTCTGCGGCGGCAGCTGTGCGCATCTCTGCTCCACCGCCGCGCGCACCGCCGCCGTCATCGCGTCCAGGCTCGGGCGCCAGCGCGCGCGATCCTGCGGGATGCGAGCCGGGCCTGCTCGGCCGTCATGACCGCGTGGGTCAGATCGCACCACCGTGTCGATACGGGCTCGGTGACCACCAGGAGACGCTGGCGCTCCATGCTCTCGAGTGCCAGGTAGTGCAAGGAGCGCTCGGCCTGGTCGCGCGGGCTGCGGATGAGCCCTCGGCCAGGTGATTTCCGCCCCGACTAACCCAGACCCACCACCGGCGGACCCAGCCCTGGTCTCGCCCCACCGGGACGTCGGCGGTCAGGATCACCAGTGAGAAGACCACCGAGGCTGTAGGCGGGCATGCGCGACCCGCGCGCCACGAGACCGCCGTACACAGCCAAGGATGATCAGGAGGAAGGGACGTCGGATCATCATCATCGCGCCGGCCCACGCCGACGCGCTGCCCAGCAGGGCCCCGGGCCACGGAAGCGGCTACTAGCGCCAGCGCCAGGCCCCCGACGATCGCGAAGGCGATCATGGACGTACATTGGCCACGCCGCCGCGATCGGAACAGAGTGATCCAGCGCGGACGGAAGGCGTGCGCCAGGTGCAGCCGCCAGGTCGGTCGCCCGTCGTGTACCGCGTGGGCTGCGTCGACACGCCACGACTAATGCTTGTCTCACCCACCTCCCCTGAACCGGATCCGGATAATATCTTTCCATGACGGTCCCCAACGTGACTGATGCTCGACTACCGCCCTCACGGGTCCTCGCGTCGCCATCGTCGACGACGACCCTTCGTTCCGGCGCTGCGGGCCTACCTCGCACTCGGACGAGCGCATCGAGGTGACCAGCACCTTCTCCCGCGCGCCGACGCCCTGGCCTTTCCTCCACAAGATCCGCGTGGACGTCCCTGCTCACGGACGTGCGCATGCCTGAGATGGACGGTCTGGGCTGCTCACCCGAGTGCGCCGGCAGCGCCCCGTACGGCCGTGGTCGTGCAAGACCTCCTTCGACGACGACGAGGCGATGGTGACCGCGCTCGCCCACACGCCAACGGACTCCCTCTCAGGACGCCTCGCCCGAGAATCATTCGCGCCGTCATCGCCGCCAGCGCGCGCGGGACCACGATCTCCCCGGCCGCCACCTCCCGGCTCGTCACCCGCCACCTGCGTGGCACCAGACGAGGCCCCGGCCCTCACCGAGGGCCAGAGCAGGCGGTCCTCACCCTCCGCATGAGAGGCTACTCCAATGCCGAGATCGCCGAGCAGCTCGTCGTCGCCGAGTCCACGGTCAAGACCCACGTCTACCTCGGAAGAAGTACGACGTCCCGTCCCGCTCAAAGATCGTCGTCGCCGTCCACAAGACCAGGGGACCTGGTCCTCGTCCCGGTCACTGAGCAGCCCTCACACGCAGTCTCCCTCACTCGGACAGGGGCTGACGACCGGCGGCACCGAGGCGGCCCGCCCGGCTGGGCGTGGCGAGGCGCCAGGCCGACGGCCAGCGTCGCGGCGAAGCAGGCGCGAGCGAGCGCGAGAGTAGAGGACGTGCCGTCACGCCACTGCCGGACTGGCGCACCGCGAGCGTGCCAAAGCGCCGCGCCGTTCGACGAGCCGAGGCCCCACGGTCGCACGAGAACTCCTCGGTGACGATGAGGTTCTGATCTCGAGCGAGGCGCTGCCGGTGGCGCGTGAACCCCGATCTCTCGAATGCGTTCCAGGACCGAGATATCCGTGGTGGCCCAGCCCGGACAGGCGATGACCAGGGCGGCGCCAGAACCAGGCAGACGATGAGGGGCCATCTCGTGATGAGGATGACATCTGCTCACTCGGCGGCAGGCGTTCGCTGGACCATCAGAGTCTGACCTCGGACTGAGCCCAGCGTTGAGGGAGCGCTCGGTGTCGGATGTCATGGGTGCCGGTGGAGCGAACCCACTGGTGGTGTTGGTGGGGGTGTCGCCGTTGAGGCTGCGCCGCTGCCGGGCTGACAACAGCCTCCCGCACCTCCTGGACGTGAGCCGTCATCCAACGCTGCTGACATTGCGCCGGTCGGGTGACTGTGGAGCCTCGGAATGTTATAGATACCGCCCACGATGAGGTCTTTGTCATCGAGGCCCTCCAGGCCACTGGTGGACCGTGCAGCGGTGCGATAGCGCCGGTGTCGATAGACGTCGACATTGATGTCCTCTCGACTCTCCATCGATCGGGTCTGGGTCGGGCCGAGGGAGGAACATAAGTCACGTCCTGACGCACATCGACGTGCTGACCTGCTTCGTCCGCTCCCGCGGTAGTCGAGTCTGGCGTGACCCGAGATTCTGGCGTCCACGGGAAGTGTGGCCGAGGATGGTCGTCGAAGGAGGCGTTCAGAGAGGACAGGCCGACGAAGACGCTGATCCGAGACGCAGACGAAGGCGTGGCGGCGGTCGCGGCGGACCGTCCCGGGTTTACAGTGGTGCAGTGTGTTGCCCGGCACCTGGGAGTCGAGTGTCGCCACTGACTCTGCCGATGAAGCCGATGATGGCGGTGACGAGCAGGAGGCGAGGACCGGCCGCAGCGCCGACGACAAAGCGCTTCACATGCTGTGATGAAGATATCGGATGCCTGAATGCCGAGCGGTGACCACGGCCGCACCGATGGCGGCAACGATGACTCAGCGACGGCGACCCACACCCTTCTGCGTCCGGCCTGCTGGTGCCTGCACCTGTCCGGTCAGCGCTACGAGCGGTGAGATGCGGGTGGCGGAGCGGGCGCGGAGACACGCGATGAGGGTGACAGCGTCCCCAGGGCGATGGTGAGCCCGAGCGACACAGGGCAGATGGTGACGTGATCCGCTCGTAGGTCCGCGAAGGTTCCAGAGACCATGATGGGTGCCGAGACCGGTCGATGCCGCGCCCAGGACGGGCCGACACACCGTCATGAGTCCGTGCGCAGGACGGTGAGCATCACCTGACGGCGGGTTGTACCGATACGGCGCATGAGGCCGACCATGCGCGTCGACGCGCCACCAGGGTGCTGAAGGTGGTGGCGATGACGATGATGGCGACGACACCGCACAGACCCGAGGGCCCAGGTTGATGATGATCGCGATCATCGTGCCGCCCGTCTGCGCCTGGGCTCGCTGAGCGATGGCCTCGTCTCGGCTTTGAACCGACGCGGCGGGCTGGATCGCGTGAACGGTCTGAGACACCTTGGTGAGGTGCGCCGGTGTCCGTTCCAGTTTCGCGTTCACGCACAGGCTGCAGTAGTCCGTGCGAGGCCTCATTGCCTGCAGCCTGCTCGGCGGTGGCGTAGAGGACGCGGTGCCGGTCTCGCTTGCTCGGCGCGAGACGATGCCGACTATCCGTGGGAGCCGAGCTGGACGGCCTTGGCGTCGTCAGTCGTGGATCCTGAGCCGGATGGTGTCGCCGACGCTCGGGCCCTGCTGCTCGGCGAGCATGGGTCGGTGCACCTCACCGGTGGCGGCGGGAAGCCGGCCGCTGCTCAGGTGGTGAACTTTGGTGAGCGCCGGGACGTCCTCGCGCGGCGACCTGGACCGGCGGCGCTCATGCAGGCGCTGGGCAGGTCGAGACGGCATGTCCAGTGGGCGCTGCGGACGGGTCGACGCCGTCGAGGGCGGAGACCCGGTTGAGGAGGGCGTCGTCCAGGGCGTTCTCGGTGCTGTTGGCCCCACGACCATCTTGGACGACGACGGCTGGCGTCGCTCACGGACACCCGTGCCGGTCTGGTGCGTCTGAGTGCGGAAGGGTCGGAGATGATGAAGGCGAAGGCGATGAGGGCGGCGCTCGTAGCACGGCCACGAGGCGAGCGGTGCGCGCAGATCGAGCAGCGAAAAGCATCAGCGGGCCTCCATCGGGGCTGCAGGTCGGCAGCGGGGAGGCTGGCGGCGTGGCGCGCCGGACCCGGCCACGCGAGGTACCGGCCGGGCGTCGCAGGCCTCGACCTCGGTGATGCGCCCGTCGCGCAGCGGATGATGCGGTTGGTGGTGGCGGCGCCTGCTCGTCGTGGTGACGCGACGACCGTCGTACCCAGGTCGCTCACATACCGTAGGGTCTCCAGCAGAGAGGCGGCCGAGGCGGTGTCCAGCGCCCCGGTGGGCTCGTCGGCGAAGACCACTCGGGCGGCCCACGAGGGCGCGAGGCCACGGACCGCGCTGCTGGCCTGCGGAGAACCGTTGGGGCCGGTGGGACAGGCGGTCACCGATCCCCAGGGTGGAGATGACGGCGTCATACCAGTCCCGCTTTCGGCTTGCGGTGGGCCAGGCGCTGAGGCAGGAGGATGTTCTCCTCGGCGCTCAGGGTGGGCAGCAGGTTGAAGGACTGAAAGATGGTGAGGCGATCGGCGGCACGGCGGTGGCTGCCTGTCCTTCAGCCGACAGGTCCTGACGGCGATGAGGACGTTGCCGGAGGTCAGGGCAGGTGTCAGGCCGGCCAGGCAGTGCAGGAGGTGGACTTGCCTCAGGCGGAGGGGCCCATACGTGGCCACGAGGACTGCATGACATCACCACCAGGCTCGCCGAGTCCAGGGCGACGACTTGGGCCTCGCCACTCGCCATAGACCTGGTCAGGCCGCGGCCTCGACGACGCGCATCGGGCGCGCAGCAGAGTGCCGCCAGTGCTCCCGAAGCGACCGAGCGCTCCCTGGGGACCGGGGCGGGATTCGGCAGTGTGGGCCGAAGGACGGGGGCTGGGGTTGAGTCATCTCAGGACCCTTCGTTGGCTGACTCGTGTGGCGGGCAGGGGACATCTCGGCAGTTCGTGTCCGCTGCCCTGTTGACGTGAAAAGCTCGAAACGCGCATGTCGCAGGATATCGTCGAAGGACGGGACGACGTGGCCCCTGTCCGCGAAAGGCGGAGGCAGGCAGGCTGAAGGTGCAGGCACGCGCTGGTGCCAGGGCACGGGCAGCCGCGTCTCAGTCCGCCAGAGGAAGAGGAGCAGAGGATGAGAAAGCCTCCTCAGTCCTGAGCGAGGGCGTGGACGGGCGATCAGCTGGCGCTTCCGCGGGACAGCGAGGCCAGAGACACCGACCGCGCGGACATCGAAAGATGCCGACCAGGATCAGGGCCAGCCATGGGAACCGGGACGGTCAGGAAGCGCGGCAGGTCGGTTTGCGAGCGGGCGGCCGCCCCGCGATACCCACTCCGCAGCCGAGCAGGCTTGATGGTACCGCCCAGGAGCGCGGTGAGGACGGCCTCAGTGATGGCGGGCGCCGATCTCGCTGCTGCGGTGCCCGGTGGCGCGCGGGACCCCGATCTCTCGGTGCGTTTCCAGGACGCTGACATCGATGGTGTTGGCCAGGCTGACAGGGGCGATCAGCAGGGTGAAGACCAGCATAGCGCCGATCGCTGGAGACCGCGCGACCTGATCGGTGGTGTTGGTGCGGCCCTCTGGGAGTCGCCGACGGAGACTGCTGCCCCGCAACCGCCTCGCGGACGGCGGGAGACAGAACTCGATCCGACATCGCCGTCGGCGCGCACCCACAGGAGGAGGCGGTCGGAGCGTTGTCGGCCAGCCGATCCACGACAGCGGGGGTGACGGCGGCGTCAGGCCCTCCCTTCACTCGGACGGTGAGGTCAACGCTGCCGGCGGGCTGATGGTCCGTTCGTCGGCGATATCGAGGTGCGGTCAGCAGGAGACCCGGTCGTCAGAGCCTCCAGCGCCTCCCGAGCGCAGGACCGAACCTTCTCCTGTCGACCGCGTCAGGTCTCCCCGGTTGTTCTGGCGACCGCCGGTCGAGTGACCTCGAGCCGCGGCACGGGACGACGCCCTCCACGCCGTCAACGCGGCGATCCTCCGCAACGGTCGAGGAGGGTCCTGGCCGCGCTCACTTTCTCCCACGGTGATGTCGACTGGGGGTGTGGTAACCGACGTGAGGGTCTGTATGGAGGCGACGCGCTGGACAGGCCACTGGACATCGCGGCGCCACCGCGACGGCGACGACGCGGGACGCGGTGGTCGCCGCGGCGCGAGCCGGGGTTGCAGGCCAGGTTGCGGGTGGCAGGTGGAGGATGGTCTCGCTCCTGGCCGCAGACCGATCCGACAGGCAGCCCTGCCGACGACGAGCGGGGAAGCGCAAGGATGATCGAGGACGGCGACCGCCCTCGTCCCGATCATCTCCAGGACCCGCCAGGTAACTCCGCCGTGGATGAGGCCGAGGCCGAGCGCGGCGACGACCACCCGCGACGGCCGCAGCCACCCGCCGTCTGCCCAGCGACTCATGGCCGGCGTCTGCGGTCAGCGCCAGAGCGCAGACACCCGGCTGGCCTGGCAGCGCCGGCCTCAGGACGGAGACCAGGGTCACCACGGTGCCGACCAGGACCGCCAGGGCGAAGGGAGGTCCAGGAGATGGTCGAGTGACGGGACTCGACCTCCTCGGTGAGGCCGGAGCGGATGACAGGTACCGCGATGGCGGCTCCGACGACAGCTCCGGCGACGGGACGCCAGCCCGGTGAGCAGGGGCGGCGCGCAGCACGGGCCCGACCTGACGGCGGGTCGCGCCCTGCAGCGCAGCAGACCGATCTGGCGGGTCTGGCGCGCCGCGAGCACGTCGTGAAAGGTCGTGCGTAATGACGATCCCGGGAGACGACGACGCGCACGGGGCGATGATCTGAAAGGGTGATCGTCCTGAGGCGGCGCCGTCGCTCTTATGGCGCGCATGGTGACGATCTCGGAGGCGGTAAACCTGTGCGCCTGGCTGCGCGGTGGCCAGGGCCTCGGTGACGGAGCGAGAGAACCGCTTGCTCGCCTGGTCCCCGCCTCCCAGTCACGTAGAGGACGGCGGGTCGTCAGGAAGCCCATGGCGGCCTGCGCCTGGCCCGTGGCGAAGATGTGGGGGTGTCCTCGGCGTCGTACCGGGTGACGTGCCCCGGGCCGGACCACGCCCACGACGTTCTACGGTCGTGGAGGAGGCGTCCTCGGAGGCCTTTCACCGTGAGCGCTGCCGACCTTCGTTCTGCTGTCGCTCAGGACGGCGGGCGAGACGGCGATCTCGTTATCCGCCTGCGGCAGGCGCGCCCTCCACCAGGCGGGGTGCCTGCGTGAGCGCCGGTACGTCCAGGACCAGAGGCTGCTCTCCGAGCCGCGCCCTGGCGGAGCCGGGACCCTCCTCCACATGAGGACGCACCGATGCGACCCCGTCAGCCGCGGAGACCTGCTGGCCGGGCCCGCTCGGAGATCCTGCCTCGGCAGCGTCGTCCTGCGGTCCGCAGGACCACCACGTCGGCGTCACCGACACTGGCGCGGGCACTCTCGGTGACCCTGGTCCGAACAGGTCGCGGAGACGATGAAGGCGAAGACGATGAGGGCCGCGCTCGCAAGCCACGCCACGAAGGCGGCAGCGCTGCGGCGCAGATCGAGCAGGGCGGGCATCAGCAGTCCTCTTCTCATTTTCTTTTCCCAGCCGGAGTCGCGGTGGACGAGTCGCTATGGTCCCGGGGTCAGTCGGTGGATGCCTTCGAGGCCAGAAATCGAGGAAGGAACCGGAATGCGTCGAGGACGGGCTGCGGAGGTGTCTCCGCTTTTCGGATGAGGCGACCGGTCAGTCCGCCACCGAGTCGTCGAGCCCTATCAATCTCTCAACCACTCATGGACGACACGGCTCCGCGTCTTCTGAATTCTTGGTCGATGCACGGCCGCCTCGACCCGACGGATCGTGTCGCTCTCAGTTTCGGCGGGCTGAAGATGTTTCGGTCCTCCCGTAGCGCCGGACCAACCGTTAGCCTGCCCCGTGACGATTCTTCCGACGCCGCTCCGGCCCCCTGCCGGGGCGGGTGCCTCGCGACCGGACTGCTCTCATGGGCGTCCTCAACGTCTCGACTCCCTCTCCGACGGCGGCCGCTGGACCGATCCGAGGCAGCGTGGCCCGCCGCGTCGCTCATCGCCCAGGGGCGCCGACATCATCGACGTCGGCGGGGATCCACCCGTCCGCGCCAGAGGGTCGACGTCGACACCGCGTCTCCGCGTCCTGCCCGTGGTGCGCGCTCCTCGCCGACGGGACCGAGTGGATCTGCCGGCAACGCGCGATCGTCTCGGTCGACACCATCCACGCCGCCACCGCAGAGGCTGCCATCGACGCCGGTGCCCACATCATCAACGACGTCTCTGGGGGCCTGGCCGACCCGCCATGCGCGCTCTCATCGCCCGCGCCGGCGTCGTCTACGTCTGCCAGCACTGGCGCGGCGACTCGAGACCATGGACCAGCCTCACCGACCACCCGCGGCGTCGTCGCCGGAGTGGAGGCTGAAAAGTCGCGCGAGCGCCTGGACGAGCCTGGACGCCGCCGGGTCGACCGCTCCCAGGTGGTCTTGGATCCCGGCCTCGGCTTCGCCAAGACCCACGAGCGGTCCTGAGGCGCTGGCCGCCACCGCCGGCTCATTGCCGACCTGGGGCCAGCCCTCCTGGTCGACTCCTCCCGCAAGCGCTTCCTGGCCCAGGCCGCTGAGGCGGACGCCACCCCGATCCAGCGCGACGCCGTCACCCGCCGCCACCACCGCCCTGGCGCCGCCGCCGGCGCCTGGGCCGTCAAATCCACGAGGTCCCGGCCAGCCGGGCCGCCGTTCGCACCGCCTCCCTCTGGAAGGAACACCAGTGAGCACCACCGTCTCACGACCACCGACCGGATCAGCCTCGTCGGACTGTCCGCCCGTGGACACCACGACGTCCTGCCTTCGAACGCGAGGAGGGCAGGGCTCTTCACGGTCGACGTCGTCCTCGACCTGGGGCAGCGCGGTACCGCCGTGGCCGCCGTCACCGACTCGGTGACCGACGCCGTCGACTACTCCCGCGTGGCCAACGGCATCGTGAGCATCATCGAGGGCGAGCCGGTCAGCTCATCGAGTCCTGGCGGACCGGATCGCCGAGCGGGTCCTGTCATTCCCCGCGTCGTCGCCGCCGAGTCACCGTGCACAACCCGAGGCGCCTCGGACGTCGCCTTCGAGACGTCTCGGTGACCATCACTGGTGGCCGATGCCGCCAGCGGCCACGTGGGTCTCCGCCACCAGCCAGGCCGCCTGGGCCGCTCAGGGCGAGCCGGTCGCGGTCTCCGCCCAGTCCTTCAGGGACGCCTCGTCCTCGGCCTCCCGTGGCCGCCGCCTCGCCCACGCGGCGCCTCACCGAGCCGCCCGCCTCCCACTCCCGCGGCCCCCTCGTGACGGAGGTCTGACTCACCGGAACCTCGTTCGCAGGAGACGCTGCGGTCGCTCCGACGGTGCCGACACCTGAACCGCCCATCACTGACGCCCTCGCCCGCCTCTCCGCGAGGCGCCGGCCCGATCTCCTTCGCGGCCGCCGTGCCTCCGTCCCACACCGATGCCGGCCGAGCCCAGCGCCTCCAGCGGGGCCGGCGCGCCGACCCAATCCTGGGTGCCGGACTGGGTCACGGACTCTCCACCTCGTCGGCGTCCTCCCCCAGGCCCGGAGCCTCCCAGCAGTCCCTGCGCGCCGGCAGCCCGATGCCTCGCTGCGCGGTCTGCTGGACACTCGACCAGTGCGCCCACCGCCACCTCCGCCGCTCGGACCGCCGGCGCGACGGCTCGCGAGCCTGGCAGCCGATGCCCTGGGCGTACCGGCCACCCTTGAGCCGAGGCGGAGCCCGTCGCCCCAGGCTACGTCGATGAGGTGGTGGCCGACGCCGATCACCGCCTCCGCTGCGGGCGAGCGATTCAGGCGCCGCGAGGGTCGCCATGTGGCCTCCTCCGGTCGGCTCCTACAGCGAGACCGCCTGCAGCGGAGCAACCTGCGATGAGCCGGTCGACGCGGCGGGCGCTGACGCCGACGGCTCCTTGCCCACCCTCAACGGCTTCGGTCCGACGCCGGGACGGACTGCCGCAGACGGCCTACGTCGATGCCTCATCGTCTCAGCCGCCCAGCCCCTGGCCGAGCCCGGCCCTTCGCCGCGCCCGGTGAGTACTCCGGGCCGGGAGCAGGAGGCCAGGAGAGACTCGCCCCTCCTACTCCAGGCCCTCCTACTCGAGGACTTCTCCTACCGACGCCTCGTACGCGCGCAGCGGCCTCAGCGCCAGTGCAGCCAGGGTTCCCCGGCATTGCGGCCCGGAACCGCTCCGGTAGCCCGAGCGACACTGCCGCGCCAGCCGACCCGCTCGCCGAGCGCCTGCCCACCCGTCAGCGTCGTCTTTCGGCCTGCGTCACTGTCGGAGCGGTCGTGAGTCCTGCACGGCCGTCCACGGACTGAAGAACACGGAGGGCATCGAGGTCACGCAGGTGGCGCTTTGGCTGCCACCGTCGCTGTCGTCGCCGAGGGCGCCGAGCCGGCCCGACATCAAACTACGGTGGTCATGGCCGCTGACCACCCTCTCTCGCGCGAGACTCCTCGAGGTCTGCCGACTCCTGGGCCGCCGCCGGCGTGCGTATGCCGAGCCGTGGGGCGTGCGCGCCTCGACGTCGACCTCATTTGAGGTCCGAGGGCGTCACCTCCGCCGACCCGCGCTGTCCCTGCGCGCACGCCGTCGAGCGCGCCTTCGCTCCTCGTGCCGTGGGAGCCAAATGCGACCTCTGCCAGCGCTGGCCGGGCACTCCGTGTCCGGAGGCTCGCTGAGAACGCCCCGACCGTGGCGGCCTGCGGTGGCTGGCGCTGACTGGCTCGACTCCGACTCGCGGACAAGCCTGGCCCCTCAGTGGAGCCCCGGTGGAGCAGGAGGCCGAGCGCCGAGCCGCAGAGGGGCTACGACGCCACCCGACGGTCCTCCGTGGCCAATCGGCCAGCGCCTCCTGGCACCGACTACGCCAACAGCGTCTCCGGCAGACTCTGGCTCCTCGGCGAGCCCTCGCTCGCAGGCACCGGTTGGAGCCGCGCCTTCGATCGGGCTCCGTTCGAGGTCCTCCTACGACGCCGGTGCCTGGTCCGGGCAGGCCCGCAGATCGACTCGCCCCTACCAGGCGGCATCGGCCCCAGGCATCCGGTTGGCCGGGGCAGCCGGTCTCTCAGGACCACCACGCCCCCGGACGGGTCGATGGTGCGAGCGGGTTCCCCAGCAACCAGCAGGACGTCGGCGCGTACGCGAACTACGCCCGCCAGCGAGCAGGGCGCCCCGGTCGCCGCCGCAGGATGACGCCGCCGGGGACGTGGATCATGGAACGACGTCATCGGTGAGGCTCAGGGGACAGGGCCCCGCCAGACGTCCTGATCGGCTGCACCCGCTGCAGCGCCGCCGTGTTCACCGCCGCGGCGGTCGCCTCCTGGGTGGCCGGAGACCTCCCTTCTGCGCCACCTCGGCTGGATCGGTCCTCACCCCCTGGGGAGCGGTGACCACGCCTGGTCATCAGCATCGTCCTCGTATGCCGGTCTGGCGAGTGCGGCGGCTGCGGGCCGCACCTGGATCACCCTCACCGGTGCCGCCACCACCAGGCCGCCGCCCAGAGCCTCAGCCATCGTGGGCGCGGTCCTGGGCGGCGTCTACGCCAGAGGCTCATCCTGGCCCTGGTGACGCCGCTCGCCGGACGCATGACCCACAGCGCTGGACTCGATCGGCTGCATGGCGGCATGCCTGGTGTGGTGCGTCGTCGGCCTTCGTTGTCGAGCAGTGGTGCTCCATCTCCGGTGACGGCGACGATGACGGCTCGATCCAGCGCCTCCGGGCGAGCCCGAGAGGACCGGGAGCGCCGCGTGACCGCATCCGCCTCTGCGCCGCTGCCGGCACCGACCCCTTCGCCCCCGACGGCGTCGTCTCCACCGGTCTCGTCCAGGCTCATCACCGCTCGTCTCCTGGGGGCGGGCATCGTCAGTGCCGTCCTCGTCATCAGCTTTCGCCGTTCCCGGTGACTCTCCTCCAGTACTTCATCCCGGCGGGGTTTTCGCGGCGCTGCTCGCTCTGGCAGGCTCTGGCTCACTCCGCGCCAGGTGCGGGCCATGGGTTACGCCCTGGCGGACAACCACCTCCTGTGGCGCCACGGCGTCATGTCCGCTCCATCACCGTCCACCCCGTACGGGCGCATGCAGTTCGTGGACACCTCCCAGGGGCCGCTCGCCCGCTGGCTGGGCATCGCCGAGGTCAGGGCTCCACACGGCCTCGGCCAGCACCGACGCCACGATCAACGGTCTGCCGGTGGCCGAGGCGGAGAACCTGCGCGGGTCCTGTCCCAGCGCGGCGAGGAGAGGATGTCGGGCTGTGAGCCTAGCGGGGCTCGAGCTGGGGAAGCCGTCTGAGTCCGCCCGGCAGGCCGATGGGGACTCCCAGCGAGGAGGGCGAGACGCCGCCTCCAGACCTCCCCTGCCCGACAACGTCACCCGGCACCGGGTCAGCGTCATCACGCCGCTGCTGGCGGGCTGGAAGATCGCCATCGGCGTCCTCGCCTCGTCACGGTCCAGAACCTCGACGACGTCGTACGCGCCTATCGCTTCATCTCGCGAGCACGGCTTCCCTGGGGGACCAGATCGGCTACTACCTGCTCGCCTCGTCGCGCTCATCGTCGCGTGGGCGAGCTCAGTCTGCTCAGGGCGGTGGCGGCGCGCCCTACGCACCGTGGACGCCGACGGCGTCTACCTGCGCTCGGGCATCCTCAGCCGCCAAAGCGCATACGGCCCGTCTGCGCGCATCCAGTCCGTCGACGTCGTCCATCCCTGCTCGGCCGTATCTCGGCCTGGGGCGGCTGACCGTCGAGGTCGCCGGTGGCCGGGACTCGCGGGTCGTCATCGGGTTCCTCACCACCCGCGGCGCAGGCCCTGCGCGACCGCATCCTCGACCTGCCGCCGGACAGATCGACGCGCCCGACCCGCTCCGGAGGACAGCGCCGTCAGGGGGCAGGCAGCGGGCTGCGGCACCGGCAGTGACGATGCCGCTCCCGCCGCCAGGCCCGCGTGCGTCGACGGGGGAGACCGCGGACCCGAGCACCCCGCCCCATGCAGCGCTCCACGCGTACGGGCCTCCCACTACCAGGGCAACCGCTCTACAGCGTCGACGGTGCCACCACTCCTCGGGTCCCTGCTGCGCAGGCTCCCTCTCGATCTGCTGTGCGCTGACGCTCGTCGGCACGCTTGCCGTAGGGGTCCTCAGTATCATCACGGACTCCATGACCGGCGGGCGAGCGCTGAGCGATAACCTCCTCCTAGTCACGATCGTCATCGCGGTGGCGACCATCGTGTGGACCCAGTTCAACAGCGCCTGGAACTTCCAGGCCGCTGCCACCTAACGGCATCCGGATGCGCTACGGGCTCACCGTCCCGAGGACCTCTCGGACGCTGCCGCCGGGCGGGTCCACGGTGTCGGTCTCACTCGAGCCGATCCTGTGGCGCGGCAGGACTGGTGGAAGGTGAACGTCACCGTGGCCGGTCGCGAGGACCGGTCCCAGGACGGCAAGAGCCGACAGTTCGGCAACCTGCTCCTGCGCCGTGGGGATTCGAGACACCGCTCTACGAGCACTGTGGCTCGTGGTCCCCCGACCTGGGCGTGCCGACCCGGACACCCTGCTCGCCCAGGCCCTCACCGGCGCAGGACGACGATGGCGTCGGTGACCGCAGGCCCCGGCGGGTCTCGGCCGAGCGCGGCTTCGTGCGCCTCAGCCGCCGCGGGCAGATCTTCCGTCCTCTGACCTGGCGGCGCGCGGCCATCGCCCTCACCGATACCTGCGTCATCATCCGCCACGGCCGCTGGCGGCGGCGAGTCGCCGTCTTCCCCTACGAACGCATCCGGTCCGCGCCTCCGTCGGGGACCGCTGGCCGCAGGCGGTCCCTGGCCTCCCTCCGGCTCGATGCATGGTCGCCCGGGAGGTCCCCACCTCGATCACCAACCTCGATGCCGCCGACGCCAAGGCGCTCGCGGCGCGGATCAGTGAGCGGGCGCTACGCCGCTCCAGCGCCGAGCAGGCTCGACCGGTGGCTCGCGCGAGCCGTCGCCGGCACGCAGGCGGCTGCAGCCCTCTAGGGTCAGCCCTCAGGGTGCTCCGGGGTCAGGGATCTTGCGCAGACGCCGGGCATGCTCGGCGGTAAGCCGACCGGTGGCCTCGCAGCGGTCGGTGGTGGCGGCAACGGTCGACGGTAGGGAGGCGACGACGTCGTCGAGGCTCTGCCCTCGCCGTCGCGCAGAGCCGAGTGCCTCCAGGTGGGCGGCCACCGTTCCGGCGTCGCCCCGGAGACCGGACCGGTCAGGCCCGCCTCGCCCTCGTGCAGGGGCCCGGTCGGGGCCGCCGTGAGCAGAGGGCCGAGCGTCGCCGCCCGTCCTCGACCCCAGCGGCCGCCAGCACCCGGACGGCTTGCGTGACCACCGTGAGCAGGTGGTTGGCGCCGTGAGCGAGGGCCGCGTGGTGAGGCCGGGCGCCGACTCATCCAGGGACGAAGGGCTCCCCGCCGAGGCTCGACGACGAGCGCCTGTGCGATGGCGCAGCACCGCCGGCGGGGCGGTCACAGCCATGGGACAGCCGACGAGCCGAGGCCACATCCGTGGAGAACCCGAGAAGGTCATCGCCGGGTGGATGGCCAGCGGGATCGCCCCCGCAGCGTCAGGCGGGCGCCAGCACGGCGGCGCCATGGCGGCCCGGTATGGGCCACCGGCTGCCCCGACTGCCAACGGCCGGGTCAGCCAGCCCCTGGACGAGTGGCTCGAGCGCATCGTCCGGTACAGCCAGCAGCACCATCTCGGCGCGCTCGACGATCTCCTCGACCGTCAGGACCGGCACGCCGGGCGGCAGCATCTCGGCGCGCTCGCGCGAGTCCTCGGAGACGGCGTGGACACCGACACTGATGCTCACCGCCCGCAGCGCTGCTAGGGACCGCCCGACGCGTCCCGGCAGAGATGATGCCGACGCCCAGCCGGCCGGGCCGCGCCGTGCCGGCGCCACTGTGCTCACTCGGACTCGTGCCGAGACCCGCGCCAACCTCGCTCATGCCCGATGCTCTCATGCCCGCCGCTCCGGCGGCGCACGCCTCATCATCGGATGGACGAAGCGACCTGCGCACGACGATTCTGTCCGCTGTGGCGACTTTTCGACCAGCCGCCGGCGAACTCTCGCTCAAGCCGGACCCCTGTGACCTGGAAACGTGAGATCGAGATGACTTCGGTTCTCGGTTCGGTTCGGAAAAAGTCGCCACCGTGGACACTTTCACCGCGCTTATGCAGCCTGCGGCCGGCGGATTCGGCGCACGGCGGTGGGGCGACTAGCGTGGGCTCGTGAGCACTGAACCCGCACCGACGCCTGTTCCCGCCCCCGTTCATCTTGCCGCTCCCGGCGACGCCGCGCCGCAACCGTCCTGGCCCGCAGCCGCGACGAGCTCGCCGCCGCCCTGGCCGACGCCCCGGACCCCCCGCGGGTCGTCATGACCATGGGTGCCCTCCACGAGGGCCACTTCGATCTCGTGCGCAAGGCCGCCCGGCGCGTCGGGCCGGCCGGCACCATGGTGGTCACCATCTTCGTCAACCCCTCCAGTTCGCCCCCACCGGGGATCTCGACTCCTACCCGCGCGACCTCGAGGGGATCTGGCCCGGACTGACACAGACCCTCACCGGCGTTGACGGCGCCCCTGGGCGTGGGACGTCTCGTCGTCTTCGCCCCCACCCGGAGGTCATCTACCCGGCCGGGCAGCCGGCCGTTCCGCATCGACCCGGGCCCCATCGCCACCGTCCTGGAGGGCCGCACCCGTCCCACCACTTCGCCGGTGTGTGCCAGGTGGTGCTCACCCTCATGCACCTGACCGCGCCGCGCTGGGCGCTGTTCGGCCGCAAGGACGCCCAGCAGCTCGCGATCATCGAGGCCATGGTGCGCGACCTCGCCGTCCCGGTGGAGATCGTGCCGGTCGACATCCGCCGCGAGAGCGACGGCTCGACCATAGTTTCACGCAACGCCTACCTCAGCCCTGAGCACGCGCCGCCGAGGCCCTGGCCCTCTCCCGCCCTCCAGGCAGGTCAGGACGTTGCGGCGCCGTCGGCCAGCTCCGGCACCCGCCCCGACCCGGCCGCGATCCGCCGAGGCCGCCCTGGCGTCCCTGGAGGCGGCCGACGGCGTCGAGATCGACTACGTGGCCCTCGTCGACCCCGCCGGCTTCGAGGACCTGACCGACGCCGGCCTCGGCCTGCCACGCCGAGCGCCGGTGCGCGAGGACACGGGGGAGGGCCTGCTCGCCGTCGCCGCCCGCGTGGGAACCACCCGCCTCATCGACAACACCCTCATCGACCTGCACCCGTAGGCACCCGGCGTGCCCCTGCAGCCCGCCGTACCCTGTCGGGTCGCTCACCCTGTGCCGCACCGTACAGTGCGCCGGGCCCACCGCCGTCTACGCTGAGCCGCGATGAGCGCCTGTACCGGACGATGATGACGTCCAAGATCCACCGTGCCACCGTGACGCAGGCCGACCTCGACTACGTCGGCTCGATCACGGTGGACGTCGACTCTACTCGAGGCGGCCGACCTGCTGCCCGGCGAGACGTGTCGACATCTGCAACTGCACCAACGGCAACCGCCTGCTCACCTACGTCATCCCCGGCGAGCGCGGCGCCGGAGAGATCTGCGTCAACGGTGCCGCCGCCGCCCATCTGGTCAGCCCCGGCGATGTCATCATCCTCATCGCCTACTCCCAGATGTCCCGACGCCGAGGCCCGCACCTACCTGCCCATGTCGTCTTCGTCGACGCGGCCAACCGGATCGTCGAGGCGGGGCACGACCCGGTCAGGTCCCAGCCGGCTCGACCTCGCCCGCCTCCAGGGTTGCGCCCTCCGGCATCCCCTGGCCGAGGCCCAGAGCCTGACCCGCCCGCCGGCCACGCGGTAGTGACCCAGGATCGGATGTGGTTCCGGGTCGTCCTCAGGCGAGGGAGCGGCCGGGGCTGGCGGGCGCCGTTGGAGCTCCTTCACGTGACGGGACGAGAGCACCCCCAGCCCGACCCGATCGCCACCGACGCCGGCACGCAGTCAGCGAAGTCGGCCAGACCCCTGAACCCTCGGACGGCTGGCGGACCAGCCCAAGCAGCCCAAGGCCGACCCGGGCGGGCGAGCAGTTCGAGGTCCGCGCCGGCAAGCGCGAGCGCCTGCGGCGAGGCTGGGACCCCTACCCGGTCTCCGTACCCGTCACCACCACCATCGCCGCCGTGCGCAGGGCTACTCCCCACCTCGAGGGGCGGTGACGAGACCGACGACGTCGTCGGCGTCGCCGGGCGCGTCGTCTTCCTGCGCAACACCGGTCGCCTGTGCTCGTCACCTTCAGGACGGGGCCGGCGCCACCTGCAGGCCATGCTCTCGGCAAGGCCCTGCCCGCCGAGGGCACACCGCGCTCGCGGCCTTCAAGCCGACGTCGACCTGGGCGACCACCTCTTTCGTCCACGGCCGCGTCATCTCCTCGCGTCGCGGAGAGCTGTCCGTCATGGCCGGAGCCGTCCCTGCGCGAGGGTGCCGAGCCGCCTCCGCCGGGGACGACGACGTCGAGGTCCCCGCCCTGGCGGATTGCCTCAAGGCGCTGCGTCCCTGCCCAAGACCTGGACCAACGAGGCCGGCGAGGCGGTGACGCTCTCGGAGGAGCAGCGCGTGCGCCGTCGTGAGGCTCGACCTGCTCACCCGGCCCGCCGCCCGGGGACATGGTGCGCACCCGCGCCGCCGTCGTGCGCTCATCGCGAGAACTTCTTCCGCCGCGACTACCTGGGCTGGAGACCCCCATGCTGCAGGTCATCCACGGCGGGGCGGCCGCGCGCCCGTTCATCACCCACATGAACGCCTTCGACATGGATCTCTACTTGCGCATCGCCACGGAGATCTACCTCAAGCGCGCCGTGGTCGGCGGCGTCGACCGCGTCTTCGAGATCAACCGCAACTTCCGCAACGAGGGCGCCGACTCCTCCCACTCCCCGAGTTCCGGCCCTGGAGGCCTACGAGGCCTACTCCGACTACGACGGCATGGTCGGTGACCCGCAACCTCGTCCAGCAGGCGGCCCGCGACGCCTTCGACCTGCCCGAGGGCGGGAGGTCGTCACAGCTGGCCGACGGCACCGAGGCCGACCTGTCGGGCGAGTGGGACAAGATCGACCTCTACACCTCCGTCTCCGAGGCCCTCGGCGAGGAGATCACGGTGGAGACCCCGCGCGAGCAGCTCGTCGCCCACGCCGAGAGGATCGGCCTGGAGATCGACGACTACGCCGTGGCCGGCAAGGTCGTCGAGGACATCTTCGAGAAACTCGTCGGCAACAAAGGCTGTGGGCGCCCACCTTCGTCTGACTTCCCGAGGACACCTCGCCGCTGACCCGCCACCACCGCAGCAAGCCGGGCCTGACCGAGAAGTGGGACCTCTACGTGCGCGGCTTCGAGACCGCCACCGCCTACTCCGAGCTCGCCGACCCCGTGGTCCAGCGCGAGCGCTTCGAGGCTCAGGCGCTCGCGGCCGCCAAGGGCGACCCCGAGGCCATGGTGCTGGATGAGGACTTCCTCGTGGCCATGGGCAGGGCTTCCCGCCGTCGGGCGGCATGGGCATGGGCATCGACCGCCTCCTCATGGTCCTCACCGGCCAGGGCATCCGAGAGACCATCACCTTCCCCCTGGTCAAGCGGGGCTGAGAACCAGACCCGCTGACTCCGCTCCAGCCCGGAGTCCCTGCCTGTATCGAGTCTGTACCGATGCCGGGTCTGCCCTTCCTCCTTTCGGGAAACGGGCAGGCCAGCCAGTGTATGTGTTCAGGAGCCCGGGACATCTCCAGGCGGCGCTGGGCGGACTCGAGCTCGGCGCGCAGGTAGGGCATTCTCCTGCTGAGGCGGGCGATGTACTGGTCTCGCTGGGCGATCGCCTCGGCGTACTGCGGGTCGCCCATCGCCCCGCCGGCTCCCGGGACGGTCCCCTGCCCCAGTGGTGTAGCCGGCGTTCCCGTACGCCCCGGGCGCTGATCCGTACCGTGTCCGCCCGTGCAGACACTTCCGTTCAGCCGGCCTCCATGGTCTCCATGGTGGCGATGACCAGTGTCGAGGAGGCGTCGACATCCGGCTGCTCATACCTTCTCGGAACTTGGATAGTCTTGAACCGTATGTTTCGACGTCCTGGGAGGTCAGTATCTCCGCCTCCTGGTGAGACCAGTAGTCGCTCAGTCCCATTCGAGGCGCTCCTCGAGTCCCCGCAGTGTGGTGGTCACCTCGTCGAGGAGCTCGTCGACCTCGTCCTGAACGTATCCCTCGCGGAGCCTCGTGCTATCGAACTTCACGTTGAGGACGTCATCGGATGTCAGTAGCGTCATGCTCGCCCACTCCCTGTTATCGGATTCTGCCCGTTGTCCTGGTCCTCGACCCTCAGCCCCAGGTGCTGCGCCAAGAGCGACGCGAGCTCGGTGAGCTGCTCGCCGCTGATGGTCGCCCCGGCCAGTGAGCCGACGCCGCTGACCACCCTCATCTCCAGCCCCCGCAGGTCGACGTCGCTCAGGCTCCCACCGCGCAGGCGCAGCGTGCCCACCCGGCAGTCCTCGAGCGGACCCGCTCGGCCTCGATGCCGCTCAGGTCCAGCTCGTCGAGCCTGGTGCTCGGATGAGGGACGTCGCGCAGTGGTCCCTGCAAGGTTGGCGAAGCCGAGGCGGCAGTCCTCAATGAGGACGGACTCGAGATCGGCGTCGTAGATCTCCCAGGCGCCGATGCGCGAGCGGTGAGCTCCACCGCGCGCCACGTGGGCGCGGGCTGTGAAGGTAGGGTGGAGCTCAGACGCTCCAGGCGGCAGTCGACCAGCCGTGCCGCAGTCAGATCGGTGTCGTCGGCGAAGACCTCCGAGAACCGGCGACTCAGCAGGCTGATCGCGGACAGACCCGCGCCGCTCAGGTCCGCCTCGGCCAGCCGTGGGTCCTCGGCCATCTCGCCGGCGGCCAGGGCTCATCGGCCGCGCCGTCGCGCAGGCGGCTGAGGTCCGGTGCTGTGAGGACCGGCGGCCTCAGGGAGGCCGCGGTGGAGGAGCCTGCGGCCGTGTCGGTCCGTCCTGCGGTCATGGTCCTGTTCTATCGCAGATCGGCTCCGGGCACCAGGGGTTTATTCTCCCCGGTGCCCGGACGTGAAAGGGAGGGACTCGTGTCCAAAATCGGTGACAAAGGAGTTCCGAGGCCATCACTCCGCCGAAAGGAACCGTGGAATCATGCGGTTGTCTTTTCCGTAACTGAGCCGGTCAAGGCCTTTGTCACCGATATGGACACCATGAGACCGCCGCTACTCGAATCGGACGGTGGTGGCGGCCAGCATGCGGCGGCCGTAGCGGGCACTGACCAGGGGTCGCCACCGCTACCAGTGCCAGACAGGCTCCCAGCACCAGCCAGTAGCCTCCGTCCGGCCAGGGCGATACGGCGGCTGAGACCCCGCCGACCAGAGCCCACGCGGTCAACCAGCCCAGGCTGATGCTCATGACCAGAGCCGTGGCCGCCGGCAGCACTCGTCTCGTAGGAGACCATGGAGCGCAGCGTCGCCGGCAGCATGCCGACCAGCCGCAGCAGGCCGAGGACCCGCCTGCGCCCCGCAGCGCCGCCACCGTCGAGACCCCGAGCGAGACCGCGGAGATGCCTGCGGCGATGAGGATGCCGATGTAGCCGAGCCGGGCGAACTGGTTCTCCATGGCGCTGTCCTGGATGCTCTGGATCGAGGCTGGGCGAGGAGGAGGTTCCCAGAACCAGTCCGGAGGTGGCCAGGGAGGTGCGGGCCCGCTCGACGGCTCCGGGGCTGGCCGGGTCGGTGCCCACGAGGAGGATGGGCGCGTCCTGCTCACGGGCGGTTTTCAGCTCCCCGGCACTGACCGGTGACGGCGAGGCGGCGGCATTCTCGCACAACCACCGGGTGCTGATGCTCACCGCGCCATCGGGGGCCGCCACGTGCGGCGCCCCGAGTGCCTCGGCCTTGTCGGCCTCGAGGATGACCTGACTGTCCTGCGTGCTGTCTCCACGGATCCTCCCCACAGCGACCGTCGTCACCCCGGGTACGCCGGAGAGCCGGTCGACGGCGCTGTCCAGTACGCCCTCGTCTCTGACCGTCGGCATCACCTCGAGTGTCGTGGGGCTCAGGTGCCCACCGCCCTGCGTGACGTCACGGGTTCCCGCAGCGGCCGTGATGGCGACGGCGAAGACCGTCATGGCGTAGACGGCGATGACGACGCCCGCCACCGCTCGGAAGACTGCCCGAGGGTGCTGAGTGATCCGGTTGAAGCCGATGACCTGCGCCGCCGAGCGGGCCAGTGCCCGACCTCCTTGCGCCACCCACCAGGTCAGGACCGGCCCGGCCCACAGCAGCCCCAGCATCGCGCACAGGAAGGGAGGCGGGCAGTGGGTAGATGGTCAGTGCGGACTCCTGGTGGGCACCGCCGGGTGCTGACCAGCCCGCGGTCCCCAGTATCACGGGTGCCAGCGAGATGAGGCGAGGGGCGACGCTCGGTACGCTCGCGGGACCCGCCCAGAGGCCGAGGTCGGCCCGTCGCGTGCGCCACCAGGCCACGGCCGCCGCTCCCGCCGTAGTGACGGCGACGGCGAGGACCGCGTTGACCGGTGAGCGCAGCAGGTCGGAGTGGTAGAAAGCGACTCGACCCCAGCGAGATCTGCGCGGCCACAGGGGATCATGGCCAGATAGAGCGCCACGCCCGCCAGGGCGCCGACGAAGGTGGTGGCCCCGATCTCGAGGGCCGCGGTGCGGGCCACCTGCTGAGGCGTGGCCCCGATGAGGGCGCAGGGTGGCGAAGCGCTCGGCCCGCTGCGCCGCCCCCAGGTCGGTGACGATCCCGATGAGCAGCAGCGCGGGCACGAGCACCGCAATGGCGCCGATGAGCATGGCGATCCGATACGCCTCGTTCTCGTAGGGGATGCCCTGGAACGAGGTGACCACCTGGGGAGGGACGTAGGGACTGAGAGGAGGCCACGGTTCCCAGATCCGCCCCGACGACGGCCACGAGCGAGTCCGGGCCCTCGACGGCGTCAGGGCTCAGGACGCCCTACCTGCCATAGCGGTCGCCGGGTCGGTCGGCGGGAAGGGAGGCGATGCGCTTGGCCAGAGCCGGCGACGCCAGGTACTCGCCCTGCTTCGGTACGACGTCGGGCGGGATCCCTCACCGAGGTGGTGCCCGACTCCGGCAGGGCCACCTGCAGGACCGTGATCGGCTTGCTGCCTGTGACGTCGGAGCGCTGGCGACGGCCACTCGCTGTCCTTCAGAACGTGGTCGGGCTGGAGGTCCGTGTGCGCGACTGCTGGGAGAGGCGGGCGGGAGGGCCGTGGACGGCCCGGAGCGGGCATGCTGCGCTCGGGGAAGGCCTGGGCGGCGGCCAGCAGCATGAGGGAACAGCGCCACCCCACCATGACGCCGGCGACGATCCCGGCCAGGCGGCGCCGGGCGGAGCGGTCGTTGGCGACGAGCAGACGGGTCAGGGCGATGCGGCTCGCGACCGGCTCCCGGTGGCGGCGTGCCTGGGCGCGCTCGGGCCGGAACCGGCCCGTGTGGCGCCAGGCCCGACACGGCCGTCACGCACGGTGACCTCCCGGTCGGCGTAGGCGGCGACGCGCGCGTCATGGGTGATGATGACCAGGCTGGCGCCGCGGGGGCGTGCCGAGGCCAGCAGCACCTCCATGGTTCGCTCGGCGGCCAGGAGTCCAGGGGAACCGGTGGGCTCATCGGCGAAGAGGATGCGCGGACCGGTCACCAGCGCCCGGGCGACGGCGGCCCGCTGAGCCTGCCCGCCCGGAGGCTGGGTGGGGCGCTTGTCCAGGTGCTCGCTCAGTCCCAGCTCGCCCAGGGCCTCGCGGGCCTGGGCCAGCCCTTCTGCGCGGGGTGCCGGCCAGGAGCAGGGGATGGTGACGTTGTCCAGGGCGGAGAGGGTCCGGCAGGAGCGGCCGAACTGGAAGATGAAGCCGAACTCTTTCAGGCGCAGGCGGCTGCGGGCGGCCTCGTCCAGCACCGCGATGTTCACAGCGATGTCTTCAGCGACGTCCGTCGCGCCGCCTCCAGGCGACTTGCCTCCGTGGTAGCTGACGCTTCCGGCGTCGGGCACGAGGACCCCGGCCATGACGTGCAGGAGCGTTGACTTTCCCGAGCCCGACGGGCCGGTGACGCCAGGACCTCACCGGCCAGGACATCCAGGTCGACGCCGCGCAGCCTCATGGGTCTGCCCGAAAAGCTCATCTCCAGGCCGCGGGCGCATCGATGACCTTGTCCGGCGGCTCCGCCTCGCCCCGATCTGGCGTGGGGAGGACATCGGCGGCCGTGGAGGTGGTGGCGTTCATGAGTGCACCTCCTCACGCAGCTCGCTCAGGCGGGCCGCAGTGGTCTCCATCCAGCGCAGGTCGGCCTCGATGTGGAACAGGGCGTGGTCGGCCAGCAGTACCGTGCGCAGGTCGCCGTCCTGCTTGAGGCGGGTCAGCTCGCGCATACGCGCCATGTGCTCGGTGCGCTGGAGGTCGAGGAGGCGCCCGGCGTCGTCGTCGAGCATGAGAGCGATGACGGTCTTGGCGAAGATATTGGCCTGGACGTCACCGGCGGGGGCCACCGGAGTCAGCAGCCACTGCTCGACGCTCTGGCGCCCGGCATCGGTGACCTCGTAGCGCTTGCGCTCCGGCCCGGCGCCGGGCTCGGTTTCGACCTGCGTGATGAGCCCGTCGCGCACCAGTCGGGCGAGCGTGGCGTAGACCTGACCATAGGCCAGCGGCTTGGAGGCGGCGAACCAGTGGTCCCAGGAGCGCTTGAGGTCGTAGCCGTGACCCGGCCCGGCGCTGAGCAGTCCAAGAAGAGTGAGTCGGGATTCCATGTCCACGACTATACGCCGAGTGTATACACCGACGACATACTCCATGGGGAGGATGTTCTCGAACTTGCCCATGCTGCTGGGTGGAGTCGACGCGATGATTAAACCGACAGGCCAGTCCAGGTTTGACAGACCCCAGCCGGCGTCTTAGGTTAGGTTTACCTTTGCATATCTAGCGTGGGGAGAGTGGATGCCGATCGAGGTCCTCGGAGACCGTCTTCGCCCCATTCTCAGAGGGTGACGGAGGTGAGTGCTCGCGTGGTCGTACGCCGTTCGGCCATCCTCCTGACCGCAGCCATCCTGCTGGCCCTGTGCATCCTGGCCTCCCTGTTCATCGGCTCCTCCAGGATCCCCGCCGACCAGGTCGCCCACTACCTGCTCCACCCCGACGCCTCCAACGTCAGCTACAACATCAACGTCCTGCGTGTGCAGCGCACCATCATCGGCGTGCTTGTCGGGACCGCCCTGGCGGTGGCCGGTGCGGTCATGCAGGCCGTCACCCGCAACCCCCTGGCCGAGCCCGGGCTGCTCGGCGTCAACGCCGGCGCCTCGCTGGGCATCGTCCTGGGCACCGCCGTGCTCGGCGTCCTCCCGGTCCCCGGCCAGCTGCTCCTGGCGGCCGGCGGCGTCCTCCCGGTCCCCGGCCAGCTGCTCCTGGCGGCCGGCGGCGCCCTGGCGGCCACGGTGCTCGTGCAGGTCATCGGCATGATCGGCGGCGCTGCGAGAGGCGCAGCAGGAGGCTCGACCTCCTCCCCGGTGCGCCTGGTCCTCATCGGTGTGGCCTTCTCGGCCTTCGCCGGGGCGGTCATCCGCGGCGTCGTGCTGACGATGCCGAACCTGTTCCGCACCTTCATCGACTGGGAGGTCGGCTCCCTGACCCGCGCCGACATCCCCCTGCCGGCGATGACGCTCCTCGTGGCCCTGGGGACCGGCATGGCATTCCTCCTGGCCGGAGCCTTGGACAACATCGCCCTGGGCGACGACGTCGCCGCCGCCCTGGGCACCCGGGTCGGCCTCGTGCGGGCACTGAGTCTGGTGGTCATCACCGTCCTGTGCGCCACCGCCACCACGGTGGCCGGTCCCATCGGATTCGTGGGGCTCATGGCGCCGCTGACGGCCTCCTGGCTCATGGGCCCGCACCGGGGCTGGATCGTGGCCCTGTGCGCGCTGGGCGGCCCCATCGTCGTCCTGGCCGCCGACGTCCTGGGCCGCGTCCTGGCCCGCCCCGGGGAGATGCAGGTCGGCCTGCTGACGGCCTTCGTCGGCTCGCCCGTCCTGCTGCTCATGGTCCTGCGACTCAAGGACCGGGCCTCATGAGGGGCGGAGAGTCGAACCGCGCCGTGGCCCCACCGCCCCGGTCCGAGCCTGGTGGTCCGCGCCGCGGCCTCCACATGGGGACCGACGCCGGACGCCTGTGGATCGTCGTCGGACGCTGGTCGGTGCTCATCACCCCGCGCCACGTCGTCGTCGGCCTCATGTTGCTGGCGCTCAGCCTCGCGGTGGCCGTGGCCGCCCTGCGCCTGGGGAAGTTCCCCGTCTCCACGCCGGAGGTCATCGACGCGCTCCAGGGGCAGGGGCGCAGGATCGTCCAGGTCGTCGTCGTCGCGTGGGCTGCCCGGATCCTGCTGGGGCTCGTGGCGGGCCTGGCCCTGGGCGTGGCCGGCGCCGTCTTCCAGACCATCACCCGCAACCCCCTGGGCTCCCCCGACCTCATCGGCTTCAGCACGGGCGCACAGACCGGGATCCTGATCAGCGTCCTGCTCCTGCCCGGCTCCATGCTCCACCTCCTGGCCTCCTTCATCCGCGGGGCCGCCGTGGGGCCGGTGACCTACCTCGTCTCGCTACGTGGCGGATTCACCGGGCTGCGCTTCATCCTGGTGGGGATCGCCATCAGCTCGATGCTCGTCTCGGTCAACCGCTGGCTCCTGGTGCGGGTCGACGACGACGAGGGCCTGGGACGCCCTCAAGGCCATCACCGGCACCCTAGGGGGCCCGCCCGGTGCCGGTGGTGACCTCGACCTGCCTGGCCATCAGGGGTCACCGTGGCCTCACCCTGCTGGCCTCCGGCACCTGCGGGTCCTGTCCCTGGGGGAGCAGGTGGCCACCATCTGGGCAGCCCCACCCGCCGCGCCAGCGCCTCCTCATCCTGCTGGGCACCGTGCTGGTGGCCGTGGTGACGATGGCGGCCGGCCCCATCGGCTTCGTGGCCCTCGTGGCGCCCCACCTGGCCTGCTTCCTCACCGGCTCCCCTCAGCCCCCGCTGCTCGTGAGCGGCCTGACCGGGAGCCTCCTGCTGGCGGGAGCCGACCTGCTCAGCCAGCCTGGTGCTCGAGTCGATGCCCGTGAGCGTGGTGACCAATGCCGTCGGCGGCCTCTATCTCATGGTGGCGCTGACCGTGGCGGCGCGCGGAAGGAGATCCTGTGACTGGAACGATCGCCGACAGCCCCACCGATCACCCCGCCACCCCGCCCGACGACGCGCCCACCGCCGCCGGGACCGGAGACCTCTGGGACCCGCCTGGCCGCCGGGGGCGCGACCATCGCCTACGAGCGCCACGTGGTCTCCCCGCAACCTTGACGTCGACATCCCCGCCGGCGTCTTCACCGTCATCGTGGGACCCAACGCGTGCGGGAAGTCCACGCTGCTGCGCGCCCTGGCCCTGGTTGCACCGGCCCCGCCCTGAGGAGCGGTACTCCTCGACGGTGCCGACATTATCTCGCCTGGGCACCAGAGGTCGCCCGCCGGGTCGGCCTGCTGCCCCAGAGCGCCACCGTGCCCGGAGGCATGCTGGTGCGCGACCTCGTGGCCCGCGGTCGCTTCCCCCACCAGGGCCTGTTCCGCCAGTGGTCCCGGCAGGACAGGCAGGCCGTCGAGGAGGCCATGGAGATGGTGGGGGTCACCGGTGGCCGCCCGCCCCGTCGACGAGCTCAGCGGTGGCCAGCGCCAGCGTGTGGATCGCCTGGCCTGGCCCAGGGGCACCGAGACGATCCTGCTCGATGAGCCCACCACCTTCCTCGACCTGGCCCACCAGGTCGACATCCTCCAAGCGTGCCGCCGCCTCAACGCCGACGGTCGCACGGTGGTGGCCGTCCTGCACGACTCAACCAGGGCGGCGCGCTGCGCCGAGCACAGATCGTCATGCACGAGGCCGGGTTCGCACCACCGGCTCCCTCGAGCGCGATCCTCACCGAGGACCTCGTTGAGGAGGTCTTCGGCCTGGCGACCGCCATCGCCCCTCGACCGGTGGCCGGCACCCCATGGTGGTGCCCCGTCACCTGGGCGCAGTCGCGCCGGCCGGCCCTGCCCCTGCGCGCCCCTCCGCTCCCACCGACTCCACCGGAGGGCCCGGCCCCTGCAGTCTTCTGCCGATCCCACCTCGGCAGGAACCGGCCCGACTGCTCGTTCCCAGCAGGACGGACAAGAAAGGAACACAGATAGATGAACGCATCCTCGCGGCGTCCCAGCCGCCTGAGGCAGGGCCTCCTCGCCGTGGCAGCCATGGTGCTGAGCACCGGCCTGGTGGCCTGCGGCTCCTCCAGCTCGACCTCCACCTCCACCGCAGCCGGCTCCGCAGGGGCTTCCGGAGCGGCCTCAGCCGGAGCCTCCGGTGCCGCCTCGGCCGGAGCCTCGGCCGAGGCCACCTGGCCGGTCACCATCAAGGGGGACGACGGCGTCGACGTCGAGATCAAGGCCGAGCCCAAGAGCATCGTGTCCACCTCCGTGACCCTGACCGGATCGCTCCTGGCCCTCGATGCCCCGGTGATCGCCTCGACGCCGGCCAAGAAGAAGGACGAGAAGACCGACGACAACGGCTTCTTCACCCAGTGGTCCAAGCAGGCCACCGACAAGGGCGTCAAGGCCATTGACGGCACCGAGGACAACCTCGCCCAGACGGTCGCCGGCGACAACCCCGACCTCATCATCGTCGCCAAGACGGGGCAGGACTCGGCCGTCAAGGTCGTCGAGAGCCTGCGCCAGCTCGAGGTCCCCGTCCTCGTCATCGACTACGGATCGCACTCCTGGCAGGACGTCACCAAGACCCTGGGCCAGGCCACCGGCCGCCAGGCCAAGGCCGACGCCGTCATCAAGGACTACACCTCCAAGGCGGAGAAGGCCAAGGGCGCCATCGCCGTCCCGAAGGGGGCGACGTCGGTCTTCACAGTCCCCGGGGACGGCACCAAGGGCGCCAACGCCTTCACCGAGGAGGCCCCGCAGGTCCAGCTCCTCAAGGACCTGGGCTTCACCATCGCCACCGTCCCCGACAGCGTCAAGGGCGATCAGTCCGTGGGCGATCGCAAGGACATCGTCCGGGCCTCGCCGGAGAACGTCCAGGCGGGACTCACCGGTGAGAACTGGGTCGTCATCGCCGCCGACGAGACCGCGAAGAACGCCGTCACCACCAACGAGACCTTCGAACTCGGCGGCCCCGGTGACCGGCGGCAGGGTGCAGTACATGCCGCCCTCGTCCTTCCGACTGGACTACTACTCGGCCCTCGAGATGCTCGAGGCCGTCCAGAAGGCCTACCCCAAGGCCTCCTGATCCAGCCTGATCCGATCACAGACAAGGGTGCCCCGGGCCATACGCCCGAGGGCACCCTTGTTCCTTGAGTCCTCCCAGGGCTGAGCGATCCGAGTGCTCAACCGCGCTTCCAGGCGCGGATCCTCGTGCGGAAGGAGGTGAAGGGTGCCACCGTGTTGATGTGCACCCACTGGCCACCGGCCAGGCCGATGGCGTCGAGGAGGCCCACGCCCGCTGTCCGGAGGTGAAGAGCTCGTCCCGGCTCAGCGATGCCACGAGGGGCGACGACGCCGTCGACCCTTTCGGAAGGCCTCCCGGAAGCCTGGGGCAGCGAGGCGTCGCTCCACTGCTCGTAGAAGGTGCTGTAGAGATCGCCGAGCCGGTTCCACCGGTAGCCGGGTGCGGGCGTGACCACCTCGCGCCCGGCTCGCTCGCCCTCCTCCCAGCCCAGCAGCAGATCCATCCACCCCAGCGGTGAGGCGAGCATCTGCGCCGGAGTGCGGTCCACCCGTCCTTGAGCGTGTGGATCCCGGAGGCGGGGACGTCGTCGAACTCGGCGAGGAACAGCCCGGAGCGCTTGCGGATCTCGGCGATGAGCTCCTCCCGGAGGCATAGCTTCGTCATGACGGTCCCCTTTTCCCATCGACTCCCCACCGGCCCGACGACGGCGGCCAGAGGCGCGCGGTCGTCGGGCGGCATCGTCATCGTGCCCTCCACCCTACGAACCCGGGGACTGCCCTACGAGCTCGCGGCGGCCCAGCCGTGCCTAGTCCTGGGAGGTGACCCCTGACGTCGGCCATCTTCCGCTCCGTCCAGGGGCGACGACGAACAGGATGATGGCCACGGCGACCGTCACGATGCCCAGGCCGTAGTAGTAGGTGGAGTTCGCGACGTTCTCCGTCCTGGAGATGATGAAGCCGGCGAGCCCTTGGCCGGTGGCCGTCGTCAGCAGCCACAGGCTCATCGTCTGGGAGGCGAAGTTCTTGGGCGCCAGCGCCGATGTCGTGGACAGTCCCACCGGGGACAGGAAGAGCTCGGCGACGGTCTGGATGATGAAGACCACGGCCAGGAACCACCAGGGGACAGCTTTCGCGCCGCCGGTCCAGGACTGGAAGCCGTAGCCCAGGATGAAGGCCGACGTGCCGATGGTGAGCACTGAGATCGCGAACTTCATGATGGTAGAAGGGAACCTGCCTGCCCGCCGGGTGAACAGCCAGCCGATGAACGGGGCCAGGATGACGATCGTGGCCGGGTTGATGGACTGGTAGGTCTCCGGGGTGAGGACCCATCCGATCAGCGGGATATGACCGTCGGTGTAGTCCTCGGCGAAGGTGGCCATCTTGCCGGCGGCCTGCTCGGAGATCATGAAGAACAGGACCGCGCCGATCCACAGGGGGATGTAGGCGCGCAGGTGGGATCGCTCGCGGGCCGTGACCTTGGGCGAGCGGAACATGAGTGCGAAGTAGCCCAACGCCGCTCCGGCAGGAATGATGAGCATGGTGGTGGAGATGGCGTCCAGCAGGCTTCCGGTCAGAGTGCTGAGGACCGCGACAAGTGCGGCCGTCCCCGCCACGGTCAGCACCGATACGAGCACGAACCTCGTGCGCTCCTCGGGGCGGATGGGGTTGGGGACGGTGAAGGCGAAGGCCGAGGCTGTGGCGGCCGTAGACGAAGGCGATCAGGGCCACCCCATGCCGACGGCGGCCGAGGAGAAGCCGGCGTGTAGCCGTAGCGCTCGCGCAGCCAGCCGGTCACCAGGGGAGAGGCGAGCGATCCGACGTTGACCGACATGTAGAACAGCTGGAAGCCGGCATCGCGCCGTGGGTCATCGTCGTCGTAGAGACCCCCGACGATCGTGGACAGGTTCGGCTTGATGAAGCCGGTGCCCACGGCCACCAGGATGATACCGAGCCAGGGAGGTGGCCACCACGGGGATGGACAGGCAGATGTGCCCGGCCGCGATGACTACCCGCCGTAGAGGGTGGACAGCCACGGCCCGATGACGCGGTCGGCGAAGATGCCCCCGGGGATGGCCAGCAGGTAGACGGCGGCGCTGTAGGAGGCCAGGATGACCTGGCCGGAGTTGGCGCTCAGGCCGAGGCCGCCATTCGCCGCGGTGTCGGTGATGAAGTACAGCAGGATGGCGCGCATGCCGTAGTAGGAAAGCGCTCCCACATCTCCACGTTGAGCATCCAGGGCAGGCCCCGGGGGTGGCCGAACAGTCCGCGGTCGTCCTTCGACGGCGTCATGCGCAGGGTGGCGGGCCGCCAGCGGCTGGTGATCATCCGGCCGCTGGCGAGATCGTCCTCGACGGGAGTCGGGGTCGTTGACATGAGACTCTCCCTTCCTGTGGTCGGGTGAGGAGTGCAACCGGACCATCGGTGTCCGGTACGAACCACAGGTACCCGTGCACCTTACTCCGACCGTTCGGTCGGTTGTGGGGGAATGCGAGGAGAATCAGGCAGGTGATTCCCGCCGAGACGGGGTGGGGCCACTCGGCGAGACGCTGGTCAGCCGCGGCTCACTCGGCGGTGGCCGTCTCGACGTCGGCCATCTGCCGTTGCGTCCACGGGGCGACGGCGAACAGCACCAGGGCCATGAGCAGCGTGGCCGCGCCCAGACCGTAGTAGTAGGTGGCGTCGGAGAGGTGCTCGGTCTGGGCGATGACGAATCCGGCGACGCCCTGTCCGGTGGCGACGCTGAGCCACCACAGCCCCATCGCCTGGGAGGCGAAGCTCTTGGGGGCCAGGGTGGTCGTCGTGGCCAGGCCGACCGGGGGTCAGGAAGAGCTCGGCGACGGTCTGGATGACGTAGACCAGCGCCAGGAACCACCAGGGGACAGGGTGCTGTCCCGCCCGGCCAGATCTGGAATCCGTAACCCAGCATGAGTGCCGAGGCCCCACGATGAGCACCGCGATGACGAACTTCATGATGGTGGAGGGAACCTGCCCGCCCGCCGGGTGAACAGCATGCCGATCAGCGGGGCCAGGAGCACGATCGCCGCGGGGTTGACCGACTGATAGGCCTCCGCGGTGGTCGACCAGCCGAAGAAGGGCAGCCGCAGGTCCGTGTTGGACTCGGCGAAGGTGGCCATCTTGCCGGCGGCCTGCTCGGTGATCATGAAGAACAGCACCGCGCCGATCCACAGGGGGATGTAGGCGCGCAGGTGGGGCTCGCTCGGGGACGGTGACCTTCGGGGAGCGGAACATGACCACGAGTAGGCCACGGCCGTTCCGACCGGGACGAGGGAGGCCCGCCGTGGCGACGGTGGTGACCAGGTCGCCGGTGAGCACCTGGAGGACGGCAACGACGACGCCGATGGCGACCAGGACCCCGAGGGATCCCGAAGCAGCCTTTGGCGCTCCTCGGGGCGGATGGGGCTGGGGACGGTGAAGGCGAAGGCCGAGGCTTGTGGCGGCCGTGAGACGAAGGCCGCCAGGGCGAAGGCCATGCCGATGGCGGCCGAGGAGAAGCCGGCGTGGTAGCCGTAGTGCTCGCGCAGCCAGCCGGTGAGCAGGGGAGAGGCGAAGGCACCGACGTTGATGGACATGTAGAACGGCTGGAAGCCCGCGTCGCGGCGGATGTCATCGTCGTCGTAGAGGCCGCCGACGATGGTCGTCAGGTTCGGCTTGATGAAGCCGGTTCCGACGGCGACCAGCACGATCCCCGTCCAGGACGTCACTGTGGTGGGGATGGTCAGGCAGATGTGCCCGGCCATGATGACCACGCCGCCGTAGAGGGTGGACAGCCACGGCCCGATGACGCGGTCGGCGAAGATGCCCCCAGGGGATGGCCAGCAGGTAGACGGCCATCCCGTAGAGCGCGATGACGACCTGTCCGCTGGTATCGCTCAGGCCCAGGCCCCCATGGGGCCATCGTGTCGGTGATGAAGTACAGCAGGGATGGCACGCATGCCGTAGTAGGGAGAAGCGCTCCCACATCTCCACGTTGAGCATCCAGGGCAGCCCCGGGGTGGCGAACAGCCCCGGTCCTCCCTCGACGGCGTGGTGCGCAGGCTGCGAGGCCGCCACCGGCTGGAGATGAGGCGACCGGGCCGGGCGAGGTCCTCCTCGAGGTCGTCGACCGTCGTCGCGAGGCTGACGTCGGGCTCGATACTGGGTCTGACGTGGACTGTGCCATGGCGCTGTCCCTTCCTCAGGGCGGTGGTCGTTCGGGGCCGACCACAGGGGTGATCCGGGGCGCTGGGTGGTTCGTCTCGCACAAGAGGCCCAGACCCGTCGCCGAGAGAGATGTGATTCTTCCCGGACCATAGCGCCTGGTCTGTTTCCGGCATGCTTCCGGTTCTCGTCAGGACGCCGGTGGCCCCGGAGAGGACCACTGGGGGTCGTCTCCGGGGCCACCGGGTGCCGCAAGGGGAGCGGCCGTGAGGATTCCTCCGACGAGCGGAGGGTGCCGGGACCGGTGGGGGCTGTGCGGCCCGGGGCTCAGCGGGTGAGGGCGTCGGCCGCAGCCTTGACCTGCGGGCGCACCGGGGCCAGGCAGGGTCAGCTGGGTGACGTGACGCGGCTCGAGCTCGTCCAGGCTGGAGACGCCCAGGAGCTTCATGGTGCGGATGACCTCGTCGGAGAGGATCTCGATCATGCGGTCCACGCCCTCGCGGCCGCCGGCCATGAGGCCGTGAGGTGAGCGCGACCCACGAGTCCGAACTTGGCGCCCAGGGCGACAGCGGCCACGACGTCGGCGCCGTTCATGATGCCGGTGTCCACCATGATCGTGGCGTCCTTGCCGACCTCCCGGACCACCTCGGGCAGGAGGCGGAAGGGGACAGGGGCGCGGTCGAGCTGGCGCCCGCCGTGGTTGGACAGCAGGACGCCGTCGACGCCCAGGTCGATGAGGCGCTTGGAGTCCTCGACGGTCTGCACGCCCTTGATGACGATCTTGCCGGGCCACATGGAGCGGATGACCTTGAGGTCGTCGTCGCTGATGGTGGGATCCATGGCGGAGTCAAGGAGCTCGCCCACGGTGCCGCCGGTGGACTTCAGGGAGGCGAACTCCAGCTAGGGCGTGGTCAGGGAGTCGAACCACCACCACGGGCGGGGATCGCGTTGAGGACGGTGCCGGCCGTGATCTGGGGCAGGGATGGAGAGCCGTTGCGCTTGTCGCGCAGGCGGGCCCCGGCCACGGGGTGTCGACGGTGAACATGAGGGTGTCGAAGCCGGCAGCGGCGGCGCGTCGACCAGTCCGTAGGAGATCTCCCGCTGACGCATGACGTGAGACTGGAACCAGTTGCGCCCGTGGGGGTTGGCGGCCTTGACGTCCTCGATGGAGGTGGTGCCCAGGGTGGACAGGGTGAAGGGGATGCCTGCGGCGCCCGCGGCCCGGCCCCGGCGACCTCGCCCTCGGTCTGCATGAGGGCGGGTGAAGCCGGTGGGCGCGATGCCGAAGGGCATGGAGGAGCAGCCGCCCAGGATCTCGCAGGATGTGTCGACGTCGACGGCCGGGTGGAGGATGTCGGGGTGGAACTCGATGTCGCGGAAGGCCTGGCGGGCACGGCGCAGCGAGACCTCGCCCTCGGCGGCGCCGTCGGTGTAGTCGAAGGCCGCGGCCGGGGTGCGCCGCTTGGCGATCTTGCGCAGGTCCCAGGTGGTCAGCGCGGCGTCGAGGCGTCGACGCCTGGGATTGAGCTCGGGCGTCTTGAAGTGCAGCAGCTCGAAGATCTCGCTCGGGTTGGGAGCTGGCGCTTGACCATAGGAACCTCATCAGTGAGTCGGATTCTGGATGCTCCGCGGCGCGGAGTGCCCGTGAGCAGCCGGCCTCCATGGCCCAGCCCTGAGACTCACGAACCACCTCATGCTATGGGACAAAGGTCACCAAAAGCAAGGTAAGGCTTAGCAATCTATGTGGTGGGGAGGGTGGTGTGAGAGGGTGGAATCTATGCAGGATCTCTGCGGAATCTCTGCAGGCACCACTCGCCGGTGCGGTGGTGTCTGCTCGGCGGCGGGGGACGATCCGCGCGGCCGGGTACGGGCCGAGGCTAAGCCGCTCGGGTGCGGCCAGCCAGGGCTGCGCAGACGCGCCCGCGCGCCGTTGCGGCGCAGGGCGTCCAGCTCCTCGACGAAGGTCCGTCGGGAAGCGCTCGTCGGTCGCCAGGTCGCCGAAGACTCCTCGTGGGAGATGAAGGCGGTCTCGTGGCCGGCCCTCTGCGCGGCCGCCAGGGGCAGCAGCTCATCGGCCATTGGGTCGTCGATGACGATCTCGTCGCCGTTCTCATCGACCCCTCATCGCCCAGCGCCCATGCGGCCACCATCGCCGTCCCCAGGCGGATCGGCCCCCGGCGGTCAGGTTGTCGCGCACCGTGCCCAGAACGAACTCGGCATCCGGCTGGAGGCTCCCTGTGCCAGGCGGAAGAGCGTGTCCGCGATCGCCTCGTTGGTGAAAGCGCTCGAGAGCGTGTCCACGTAGTCGTCCAGGTCGATCCCCGGCACCGAGCGCAGGGTGGCGGGCCTCCCGCTCGAGGTAGGCCCGCACCCATGAGGAGATGTCCTCGTCGGCCGCTGCCTCGTGCGCGTACTCCATCCCAGCAGCCGCCCCCAGTGGGCCAGCCCCTGGTGGGAGGCGTTGAGCAGGCGCAGCTTCGCGAGCTCGTAGGGGCGACGTCGTCGACCATCTGCACCCGACCTCCTCCAGCGGGGCCGCCCGCGGGCGAAGTCGTCCTCGAGCACCCACTGGCTGAAGGGTTCGCAGACCACTGGCCAGGCGTCCTCAACGCCGAGTCCGCGCCGAAGCTCCGCGATATCCGTCTGCGTGGTCTGCGGGGTGATCCGATCGACCATGCAGCTGGGGAAGGCGACGTTGCCGTCGATCCAGTCGGCCAGCTCCGGGTCACTCATCGCGGCCTGGGAGACGACCGCCGTGCGCCACCTTCCCGTTGCCGGGCAGGTTGTCATGGGCTCAGGACCGTGAACGGCACGGTTCCCGCTTCCCGACGGCGTCGCAGCGCCTCGACGATGTAGCCGAGGCCGTCGTCGGCTCACCGGGTGCTCGGCGTCGTGGACGGCGCCGGGACTGAAGACGTGGAACTCGCCTGTCGTGTCGTCGACGTTGTAACCGCCCTCGGTGATCGTCAACGAGACGATCCGGGTGGACGGTGCGCTCAGGAGGGACAGGACCGCCTCAGGGTCGTCGGGGGCGAAGAGTAGTCGTGGATCGAGCCGATGACCGCCGGGTCGCGCAGCCCGCCGGGGTGCTTGCGGACGAGGGTGTAGAGGTGGCCCTGACCCGCCAGCGCGTCGCGCATCCGCGTGTCCCGGGCAGCAGCCCGATGCCGCAGATCCCCAGTCCAGGCAGGGCGGCCTCCGGGGCGGCGCTCCGGCGCGTCTGCGCATGAGACTGTCGAGGCGGGCGGCCTCGTGGGCGCGGTGAAAGCCGCCCACGCCGATGTGGACGATCCCGGTGGACATGGCGGGCGGTCATGGTCGGGTGCCAGGGGCGACTCTGCCAGCGAGATGCTCAAGACGATGTCCTTTCCGCGCTACCACCACTCACCCCCAGTCAACCGCCTCCATGGAAAGCGGGTGTGCACATGCCTCGGGCACGCCTCACCGGCCTGGTCCGCACTGCCCTCCCACCCGCCGGAATCCTTGCGGGAGCGGATGAAACTCCGCGTCGCCCGATCGGGGTGCGATCGGGCGACGCGGGGATCCGGCTGTGCTGATGAACCTCAGTGGGCGACGACGACGCGCAGGTTGCGCGGGCCGTGCACGCCGTTGACGCGCACGAGCTCGATGTCGCTGGTGGCTGAGCCGCCGGCGATCCACGTCATCGGACGTACGATCTCAGAAGCCGTAGGTCACAGAACCGCAGCAAAGTCGACGACCGGTTGCTATGCTCTCGCCGTGACCGCAGGGTGGTATCTAGACGAATCTGGTGACAATCGACGTTTCTGCCAACGGCGAGCAATGGACCGACCTGGTGCGTCCCGTGAGCGATTTTAGCCACGAGGAAGAAGAACTCGCGAGTGCAGGTGGACTCAGCATCGGAAAAGTCGATCTGTCCTCTCTTGCGCGAGCGTTTGACATCGTTGCCCCCTTCGTTGATAAGGGGCACCCCAACTGTGGGCTCTATTTTGAGAATAAGGCCGGCTCGCTGAACTATATGACTGATGTGTACGCAGTTAATATTCCCATCGTGTTCGATGGGCACGTTGGAAGGTGTGCACCGATTGAAACCGGCGTCCATGAACCGCCGCTTCAAGGGCTGCCTGGAGGGTGTGCTGAACTAAGGAACATTTTTGCCGGCGATAGGGTGGCGCAACTGACATCCTTGACTAATGGCAAGCAAAGTATTATTGGGCGTCTGACTGTGGAAGTTGCCTGGGTTGGTGCAATTCATGCAAATAGGACGATTCCTGTTGAGGCTTCTGTCGCTGTGTCCTCTTCTGATATTGCGTTTGTTGCCGGGTGGGCGAATTATCCAAACACTCCCATCACGTTGGATTTTGACAGAAATGGACTGAATCTGTTCGGGGTTCAGGGGCCGATATCGCGGGTTCAACCTCGTGATGTGTATAGTGGCGTGAATGCTCCGGTACGTGTTGTCGTTGAGTCAAAGATGCTTGCCGCCGCTATCGGGTTTGTCGCACTAGGGAGTTCTGAGACTCCGTTCATTAGTTTGACTGTACAGGAGCTGGGGAACTTGCTGCTGCTGTTCGTGCGAGCGGATTCGGAAGCAAATCGCGGGAAAGATTTGTATGAGGGGTCCCGGACGTGGATGTTTCTAGTGGTTCAACGTGAACACGGTCAAGGCGGCACCCGTCCACCGATAGCAAACGATCCTTCCTCAATTTTCAGGAGCTAGTGTAGTTATGTCTCACATGGATCCGAGTCTCGCTGCCATTGCAGAAGACAACTATGTTGACGTTGTTTGCCTGGGGAAGCCTCAGGTTGTTACGCCTGACGTTGTCGATCAGATTGGTCACAATATTCGAGCGCTGAGTTTTCATGAGGCGGCGTTTGCCTTCTTGGAAATACCTGAGTATCGGTCAGATCTGTCGCCACTGTCGCATGTTGCATTAAGAGTTCTGCGTTGGTGTTATGGGAGGCTGCTCCTCGAGTCTGCCAACTCCTATGAGCGCATTGAGAAAGGCGCTGCCGGTAAATTAGGCCCCGCTGTCTCTGCGGGAGTTGAGGCGAAATATGCTGCCGGCGCCCGAGAGGTGGCTCGATGACGTCCTGGTCTCACCTTTCGATGAAGCCCGTGTTTCAGGGGTATTGAGTTACGGGGACTGCGTGCAGCCACCCAGGCGTTGATGCCGCTGGAACCGGCGAGACCGCGTCTGCAATTGCTCGTTGCAGCGATTGACCGAGTGCTTGAGCATCACAGTGAGACACATCTGGTTGAATTGAATGGCTCCGAACTGGCTCAGATGATTGCTGATGCGGTGACGGATGATGAAGCGATCCAATGGCCGGAGTTGCGGGGTTTTTGAATTTGAGTTCATGCTCGCAGTCGCTAATGCTGCAAGGTGTGTTGACGAGTTGAATGCTCTCATGGGTGCTGATCTGACACTTCCTGATATAATTGTCAGTTCAATGCGTTCAATCTCGTACAACAAAACAAAACCTGATAGTCCTGTATGCGATCCTCTGGAGTACCTTCCTGAGGGGCTTGGTAGATACATCGGGGGAGTTACTTTCCTTGAGATCAAGGATAAGTTGAAGGTATTACCATGGGCCAAATCTCCTGATAGTAGTATCGCCTCTTACGTTCGTGAGGCGATCCGAGGCGGACATCTTGCGGAACTTCGTTCGTGGGTTGCGGCTATTATTACTCTTCAGGGGTATCTGGCGGTAAGGGCGGAAAGTTTTCCGAGCGCTGGTCCGGATTATAAGAATTATGTTGAGAGTATGCGCGTGGTTCTCACGCCTCAAGTTGACATCTCTTCTATTGTCGGAGCGTCTTCGTCTAAGGCATCTGATGCCATTGATGAGCTCGAAGGCATGACCGGGCTTAGCTCAATTAAACAGCAGGTCAAGGCGCTTGCTGCAGAGCTTCAGGTGGCTCAGGAGCGGCGTGCGCGAGGACTTCCCGTTCCCAATGTCTCACGCCATATGGTCTTCGAAGGGAATCCTGGAACGGCGAAGACCACGGTGGCCCGCCTGATCGGTCGCATCTTCAAGCAGGTTGGCCTGCTGCGTTCCGGCAAGGTGGTCGAGGTGTCGCGGCAGGATCTGGTGAGCCAGTACGTGGGGCATACCGCCAAGGTGACTCAGGAGAAGGTCGATGAGGCCCTGGGCGGTGTCCTCTTCATTGATGAGGCCTACACGCTCGCCCCCAAGAGTCCAGGGAGCAGTGACTTCGGTACCGAGGCCATCGAAACACTGATGAAGGCCATGGAGGATCACCGTGATGATCTCATTGTCATCGTTGCGGGGTATCACGACGAGATGCAGAACTTCTTCCGCACCAACCCTGGTCTGGCGTCTCGGTTCCCGACGATCCTGACCTTCGATGACTACTCTGATGATGAACTCGTAGAGATCTTCCTGGGTATCGTCGAGTCCATGGGCCCTCAAACCCGTTGAAGGTGTTGCCGCCGCCGTACGCAGCCAGATCCCGTCGCTCCCGCCCCAAGGGGCTATGGCAACGGTCGAGCCATGCGCACCTTGGCGGAGTTCGCCTACAAGCGCCAGAACCTTCGCCTTGCGAATAGCGAGTCCCTGGAGTCGGTCGACACCGATGTATCGGAGCTTCTCCCCGTGGACATCTCGGATGCGACCGACGAGAGCCGGCAGGAGAGCCGTCCCGGCGGCAGTCAAGGCAGCGCTATGAAGGAGCTCCAGGGCATGACGGGGCTGGCGCCGGTCAAGGAGCAGGTGAGGCGTATCGTGGCTAAGGCCACTCTGGCTGAGGCGGCGGCTGAGGCGGGTGTTGTTGCGGCCCCAGAGTCGCGGCACATGCTCTTCCTCGGGAACCCGGGTACGGCCAAGACCACAGTCGCTCGTCTCATTTCTCGTATCTATAAAGACCTGGGCGTTTTGAGAGAGGGTCATCTTGTTGAGGTCAAGCGCGAAGACCTTGTTGCTGGATATGTCGGCCAAACGGCGGAGAAGACGATCCGGGCTGCCGAGAGGGCGCTCGGTGGGGTGCTGTTCATTGATGAGGCGTACACTCTCGCCCGGCAACCGGGAAGTAATGACTTCGGTGGGGAGGCAATCGACGCTCTGCTTGCGTTCATGGAGGATCACCGTGATGACCTGGTAGTGATCGCCGCAGGATATACCAAGGAGATGCAGGCATTCCTCGAGGCGAACTCTGGAATCCCATCGCGTTTCCCGGTGCACGTTCACTTCCCCGACTATACGGACGATGAGTTGGTATCGATCTTCTCCTCCATGGTGAAGGCGAGAAACATGGTCATGGGTGAAGGCGTTGAGGCCGCCGTACGCAGGTTCCTTCCTTCGCCTCGCCCAGACGGCTTTGGAAATGCACGCTACGTGCGCAACCTGTTTGAGCAGGCGGTGGGCAATCAACAGTTGCGTCTCTTCGAGGGAAACGACCTGAGTCCCGAGGCAGTGCGGACCATGCTCGCCGTCGATCTGCCTAGATGAATGCTGAGAACTACGGAATGAAATGCCGCGCCCAGCGATTTTTATGCTGAGCGCGGCATTTCGTTGCTGATCTGTGTCCTAGGCGAGTTTCTCACCCTTGGCCGTCTTACCGTACATTCCAGCGCCGGTAGCAACCATGATGAGTGTCGTGAGTGCCCAGATAATGTTGATGAACCAGAAGAGGTTCAGGAAGAACATCGTGGACTGGGCTGAAAGTGACGCGTTGCCACCGAAGACCGCTGATCCGATGACCGGGATGAGGAATGTGAGGATCTTGAGTCCCCCGAGCAAATGGTAGCCGAGGTAGAAATCTGGGCCGCCAACGCCGCCGAGAAAAATGCGAGAAGAAGAGCGGTTGTCTTCGAGGGCTTGCTCTCGGTGACCGTGCCCGTTCCTTCCGCTCCGGGTGCGGAGGGGGCGGCGGCAGTCGGCGAGTACGCCAGATATCCTTGCTGAGACGTGTCAGAAGTGCCGAACGGACTAGGCGTGCCTGTGGCCGGAGTCCCAAAGGGGCTGGGGGCCTGAGTGTCCGGATTCCCGAAGGGGCTGGGAGTCCCTGTCGGATAAGAAGGGGCCGAAGTACCTTCTGCGGCCTGTTCGGGGCCAGGGGCGGAGGTGCCGTTAGCTCCGAACGGGCTGGGAGCGCTTGCAGTTGGCGTCCCGAAGGGCGAGACGGAGTCGCCTGATGGGGAAGGAGTGGTGCTGTTGGATCCGCCTTGCCCGAACGGGTCGGGCGGAGGAGGGGTGCTCATAAGTTCTCCAGGGGGATTGAGAGCAATACTTACCTGTGTCGGCAGGATACGCTGCCATGCAACCGTACGAGCGTGTTCGATGTCTCTCCAGGGTGTGGCTGTTGTCCCACTGCACGTCCTCGTAGGATGAGCCCCGTTATGTCGTTGTAGTCCGTCGTGCCGCTCAGACGTGCCGCGGAGGATGGTGGTTTCGGGAGGAGGCTCATGGCTGAGGAGCAGCTCGTGGGTGTTGACATTGCGATGTACAACACGATGCGATTCCAGAAGAAATGTCGTTCTGGAGAACTTACGGATAATGACTTTAAGCTCTCGCCTGTTCGTCCGGTGAGGCCTCTTCTGAATGAACGGGAGAGGATGATGGCGTCATGTCCGGGGCAGATATGGTACTGGCACTCGGGCAGTGATTTCACTCCTATTCAGAATCCGGTGCATATGTCCACTGTGGCGATGACGAAGCGTGGCGCTCAGTTCGCGGTGGGGGCCGCCGCGGGTACGTTGCTCGTCAATGCGATCGCCAGCCAGCGGGCGCGCAGGCAGTACTGGAACCCCCTGTACCAGGGGCCGGCTACGGTTTCGACGCATGGCGTGTATGTTGAGACTGCAGTCGAGGGGCAGCGCGTGTTCCCCTTTGAGAACTTTGAGTCTCTCGAATGTGAGGCTGAAAACTGCGTAACCGGCTTTTACAACGATGGTGAGGTTTCGGCTCAGCTGAGGATCGCACTGGACTGGGCGGCTCTTGCTCATGTCGTCTGGTGCTTGCGCTGCTTCCCTGATCATCCCAATCCCTACGGTTGGATCACCCAGCGGTGGATCGATCGTTTTACCGCCATCACGGGCAGCAATCCTCTTCAGGAGCTGGGACAGAGCGGCCCTCTGCAGATTACCGGCTGACGGCTCAAGCCGTTCTTACCCGCTGATCGAGATGCCGATAGCACATCACATACTGCGCCGTCGAGGTGAATCCTGCAGCCGGTGGTGGACGCGCCATTGCGACCGCCACCGGCTGTGCGGTGAACTTGGGCGGTTCATCCGCCGTCAGTCAGGTGCTCCGCAGACTTCACCTTCCATCGGTCTCCGTCTTTGACCATCTCGTACTGCATGTGGGGATTGCTCTTTTGGATCGACCATGAGTCTGGGACGGAGTCGGCTGGAACCTCGTTCCCAGACGTGTCAGTGAACGTGACGTTCTTCGTGAGGCAGAATAAGTAGACGGTGCTCTCCGTTGACTTCGGGTCCTTGATGCACTGGTCGAGTGAGATCCTGGATGCCAGCGAGGCTCCTGCTTGGTGCGCGTCAATCCAGGCAGCGCCGACCGGTGCGTTCTTGCGGGAGGCGCCGGAGAAGTCCTCGACCGAGTGAGGTTTCATCTGCTCGATCCACGCGTCCGGATCGGTCTGAACAGTCGAGTCCACATTGGCGGAGACGGTCAAGTATCCGGCCAATGCCCCCTGAACGGCGGAGGCGACATCTGGCGGGGTAATTCCGTTATTGACTGGGCCGACTTTCTCGGCTTCGGCCGCCCACTGCACAACCGGCGACTGGCTCCCAGAAGGGCTGGCGGCCGCGGAGGAGGCCTGAGTGCTCGAGGTGGGCTGGGCGTTCGTCGTTGAGGATTCTGCGGCGGGCCCTGCCGCCTGCGCTGACGACGTGGCTGACGGTTGAGCCGATGAGGATGAGCCGCTTGTGGATGATGGCCAGCAGCCTGCCAGTAAAAGTGACATGGTGGATGCGAGTGCCAGAGCGGTGTATCTGGTGCGGAGACTCAAGGGCTGCTCCTCTGTCTGGTCCTGTGGAAGAGAACATTGCGCGCTGATGACCGGTCTCTGCATCTCCCTCAGCCTACCTGTCAGAAAGAATGGTAAGGAAGCGAGGGCCATGCTGTGGCAGATTAGGGTGAGTGAGTGGTGGATGGATGCGAGACTCCTGGCCTACTTGGTAGAGAAGGAGGGAGTGCGTGGCTGTTCACGAACAGCCACGCACTCAGAACTGAGGTTCTGGTGTTTTGAGGCCGCCTGAAAGGTGCTTGGATGC
>BNJU01001817.1_pt1 | contig 70051 bp, 106 predicted proteins | sample 8539281 | NCBI WGS metagenome assembly BNJU01 (sample SAMD00202456, study PRJDB9452) | human saliva metagenome | isolation source: human saliva | place: Japan | reverse complement strand
AATAAATTTTATTAAATTATAAATTAATATACGTGTTTTGCTAATTACTGAAAAATATGTTACAATATATTAAAATATATTTTTTTAGTGAGGACAGTTTTTAGACTATGTATCTTTTTTTAAAAAGTAGTATTTGATTAAAAATAATATTATATATTATTATTGTTATTATTATAATTTTATTTAAATTTTTGATTTTAATATTGTTAATTTAAATATTAAGAAATTAGAATATTATTATGATTGAAGAAATTTAAATAAAGGATATAACCTAAAAACTTCTTTTACTAAAATAAAGAAAGTAGGTAAATAAGTTATGAAAAAACAAATCTTTGCCGTTATAGTGGGTTTAACGGTGGTACTAAGTGGTTGTGCTACACAGGGTACAAAAAAACACGGAGAGTACAGAAAGTATGTTACAAGAGGTAAAGAAAGATACTAAAGAAATTAAATCAGGAAAAGTATCGATATCTATGTCAGCAAAAGGTGAAAAAATCAAACTCTGGTACTAACTTTTGAGCTAAGCGGTGATGAAAAAAATTCGAGACCAACAGAAGCTGCATTGAAAGGAAAATTTTCTAAAAAAATAGTAATGAAATTATTGTAGAAGATTACATCAAGGATGGTTATTATTACACTAAGAGTACTGTAGGGTTCTAAATCAGTTTGGCAAAAGTCTAAGGCCCCAGGCAAAAAAATGAAAAATGTATTTGATTTTAAAGATATGTCTCTAAATATGAATGATGAAATTCTAAGTTTACTAGATAATAAGGATAACTGGGATATATCTAAAGATGGAGATAAAGTAACGTTTAAATTGAAGAAAAATGATGATATGAAAAGCACTAGTTCAACTAGCTTACGATCATGCATTTGATAATAATGAAATATTTGCTGAATTCGACTACAATTTGGAATATGTATATAATACAAAAATCTAGAAATGTTGAGAAATTAGTATATGAGTATAATAGAAAAAGATATGGTTCAGGTGCAAGAGTTATAGCTAAAGGTACGTTAGAGGAAATTAATAAAGAGGTAAAAGTTGTATTACCTGAAGAAAGTAAAACTGCTAGAGAAGCTAGAGAGTAACATAGATAAATATCAAAAATATTCAAATACATGCTTAGAAATATGTTTAGTATTAGCAGTAATTACTAGGGATATTATCCTAAAGAGCAATATAGTTAAGGAAAGTTACTATTAGGAAAGCAGGTAAATAATTTATGAGAAAACAAATTTTAGCCGTTATGGTAGGTCTATCTGTAGCATTAGCTGGGTGTAGTACGCAGAGTACAGAAAGTATGTTGCAAGAAGTAAAGAGGATACAAAAGAAGTAAGATCTGGAAAAAGTGACAATGATGATGGCTTCAACAGATCAAGGTAAAAGAACTATTGGTTTTAACTTCAGTGGTGATGAAAAATTTGATCCACTTGAGTTTAAGGTGAGTGGTGAGTATTTAATGCCAGTTAATAATATTGAAGTAGAACGATATCTTAAAGATGATATCGAATATACTAAAAGTATATACTAAGAGCCTTATTAGACCTTTTTGGACTAAAAATAATATCTCAAAGGATAAGAAACATGAATTAAATTTCAAAAACCGAGTCACTAAATACTAAAGATGGAATTTTGAATTTATTAGATAATAAAGATAACTGGGATATTACAAAAGATGGAGACAAAATGATATTTAAGTTGAAGATAAATGATGAGTTGAAAAACAAAAGTAAAAAGAGCTTTTTAGCTGAAGGTGATGAAGAGATTAAGTTTTCTGAGTTTAATTATATAATTGAATATGTATACAATACTAAAACTAAGGATGTAGAAAGTTGGTATATGAGTTAAATACTAAAAACTGAGGATTTAACTATAAGTAGAACAATTAAAGGTTCTTTAGAAGAAATCAATAAAAGTGAAAATTGAAGTACCTGAAGAAAGTAAAAGATACAGTAAATTCAAGGGTGAAAAATAATATGTTTAGTGGGTATCTGAAAAGTTTGAAAAAGAAGGCAGGTAAATAAATTATGAGAAAACAAATCTTAAGCAGTTATGGTAGGTCTATCAGTAGTAAGTGGATGTGTACACAGAGTACAGAAAGTATGTTACAAGAAGTGAAAGAAGGATGCTAAAAGAAAGTAAAAGTCTGGAAGGTGAGCAATATCGATGCTTTCAACGGATGATAGAATACAGATCTATTAGAGTTCTTAACGTGAGTGGGGATGAAAGTTTGATCCATCAGAAGCTAAGTATAAAGGGGTACATTATAAAACAGCTGGTAAAGACTCTGATGATAGAGCTATATATTAAAGATGGTGTCAAAATATTTTAAAAGCTAAACGTTGGCAGGACGATATCTCGTTGGGGTAAAAGTAAACTTTCATTCAGGTGGATCGTGAGCCTTTTAATTTCATGCATTTAAATATGCAAGATAGTATTTTGAAACTTTACTAGATAATAAAGATAACTGGGATATTACAAAAGATGGAGACAAAATGATATTTAAGTTGAAGATAAAATGATGAGTTGAAAAACAAAGTAAAAAGAGCTTTTTAGCGAAGGTGATGAAGAGATTAAGTTTTCTGAGTTTAATTATATAATTGAATATGTATACAATACTAAAACTAAGGATGTAGAGAAGTTGGTATATGAGTTAAATACTAAAACTGAGGATTTAACTATAAGTAGAACAATTAAAGGTTCTTTAGAAGAAATCAATAAAGAAGTTAAAATTGAAGTACCTGAAGAAAGTAAAAAGTACAATAGAATTCAAGGGTGAAAAAAATAATATTTTAGTGATATCTGAAAAGTTTAAAAAGAAGGCAGGTAAATAAATTATGAGAAAACAAATTTTAGCCGTTATGGTAGGTCTATCAGTAGTATTAAGTGGATGTAGTACACAGAGTACAGAAAGTATGTTACAAGAAGTAAAGAAAGATGTTAAAGAAATAAAAGTCTGGAAAGGTAGCAATATCGATGTCTTCAACGGATGAAGAAAACAGATCTCATTGGTTATGACTTAAATGGGGATGAGAAGTTTGATCCAACAGAATATAAGTTAAAGGGGATATATAAACAGGTGGGAAAAAGACTCTGATGTAGAGCTATATATTAAAGATGGAGTAAAATATTTAAAAGCTTAATGTTGGCGGAGAATCTCGTTGGGGTAAAAATAAACTTTCATCAGGTGATCGTGAGCCTTTTAATTTCAAAAAAATGCATTTAATATGCAAGATAGTATTTTTGAATTTATTAGATAATAAAGATAACTGGGATACTACAAAAAGATGGTGATAAAGTGACATTTAAGTTGAAGAAAAATGATGAAGCGAAGAAGAAGGTAGAGGAAGAGTACCTTAAAAACGGTTGAAGATGATGATGGGGGACCAGTTAAATTTTCTGAATTCGAGTATAAAATAGAATATGTATTTAATACGAAAAACTAAAAAAGATAGAGAAGATACTTTTATGAAATTAGTGGTACATCTGATGATACATCAAAAAAATAATTTCTAAAGGCTCAATAGAAGAAATCAATAAAGAAGTGAAAATTGAAGTACCTGAAGAAAGCAAAAAGCAAAAGAAATGAGAAATTAAAACTGTAATAATTTAAGTAATAAAAAGAATACAGTGTTGATTAAAAAAGAAAGTAGGTAAATGAGTTATGAGAAAGAAGATTATAGGTGTAATGATAGGTCTATCTGTAGTGTTAAGTGGATGTAGTTCGCAGAGTACAGAAAGTATGCTACAAGAAGTTAAGAAGGATACTAAGGAAATTAAATCTGGGAAAAGTAACATTGTCATTATCGTTAAGTGATGAAAAAGAAGGGTCAAAAGGGAATACTGGTTATGAGATGAGTGGTGATGAAAAGTTTGATCCACTAGAACTTAAAATGAATGGTAAGTTTTCAGGCTTAGGAAAAGGTCTAGAAGTAGAAGATTATATTAAAGATGGGGTTTATTATACTAAGAATGGTGTAGGTAGCAAAGCTATTTGGTTTAAGAAAAAAAGTATCAACAAATAACAAGCATGCTTTTAAGTTTTAAATCAGAATCATTAAATATGAATGATGATATTTTAAATTTATTAGATAATAAAGATAATTGGGATGTTACAAAAGATGGAGATAAAGTAACATTTAAATTAAAGAAAACTGATGAATTAAAGAATAAAGTTAAGGAAATACACAATAAGGAACTAAAAAAGACTTAAAATTTTCTGAGTTCGATTACAATATAGAATATGTATTTAATAAGAAAAACTAATGATGTAGAAAAGTTATACTTTGAATTAAGCACTAAGACTGAAGGTACAACATCTAAAAGCAACAAATAAAGGTTCTCTAGAAGAAATCAATAAAGAAGTTAATATTGAATTACCTGAAGAAAGTAAAAAGCACTTGAGATGTTGGCTTAAAAATACTATAAATTAGGAAAAAAATTTAAAGTAATACACTAATTATTAAAAATAGAAAGTAGGTAAATAAGTTATGAGAAAAACAAATTTCAGTTTTAATGTTAGGTCTATCTGTAGTGTTAAGTGGATGTAGTTCGCAGAGTACAGAAAGTATGCTACAAGAAGTAAAGAAGGATACTAAAGAAATCAAGTCTGGGAAGGTAACAATGGTACTATCAATAAGCGATGAAAAATAGTAGTTCATTGGATAATATAAATTATGTAATGAGTGGAGATGAGAAATTTGATCCACTAGAGCTTAAAAATGAATGGTCAATTTACAAGGTTAGGTAGAAGTCTTGAAATAGAAGATTACATTAAAGATGGAGTACACTATTCTAAGACTAGAATTGGAGGTAAATGGACTTGGTCTAAGAAAAAAAGGTCCGACGGATAATACTCATGCATTAAGTTTCAAATCAGAATCAATAAATATGCAAGAGGGAACTTTAAATTTATTAGATAATAAAAGATAACTGGGATATAATAAAAGATGGTGACAAAGTAACATTCAAGTTAAAGAAAACTGATGAATTGAAGAATAAGGTTAAGGAAATACATCTTAATAGAATTAAGCAAGAAGCAAAAATTTACTGAGTCCAACTATAATTTTTGACTATAATATAGAATATGTATTTAATACGAAAAACTAAAGATGTTGAAAAATTAGCTTATGAGATAACTATTAAGACTGAAGGAACAGCTTCTAAAGCGACAACTAAAGGTTCTTTAGAAGAAATTAATAAAGAAGTTAAAGTTGAACTGCCTGAAGAAAGTAAAAATGCCATTGAAGAGGGCAAATAAAATAATTGAAGTGATATTAATAAAATAGTATTAAATTAAAAGAAAGTAGGTAAACAAGGTATGAAAAAACAAATTATAGGTGTAATGCTAGGTCTATCTGTAGTGTTAAGTGGGTGTAGTTCGCAGAGTACAGAAAGTATGCTACAAGAAGTTAAGAAGGATACTAAAGAGGTAAAATCAGGAAAAAGCAACAATGATGTTATCAATAAAAAAATGAAAATAATAGTTCCGCGGGTAGCTCAGGGTTATGAAGTAAGTGGTGATGAAAAGTTTGATCCACTAGAGTTTAAGATGAATGGTAAGTTTTTCCAGGAGATAAAAAGTAATGAAATAGAAGACTATATTAAAGATGGAGTATACTATATTAAAAGTAATATAGCTTCTAAAAACAGTTTGGTACAAAGAAAAAGTCCCTACAGATAACAAACATGCTTTTGAACTTTAGGATCAATCAATAAGTATGCAAGAGGGTATTTTTAAATTTATTAGATAATAAAGATAACTGGGATGTTACAAAAGATGGCGATAAAGTAACATTCAAGTTAAAGAAAACTGATGAGTTGAAAAATAAGGTGATAGAGGAACGCATTAAGAAAACTACGAAACAAGTTAAGTTTTCTGAGTTTGACTACACGATTGAATATGTATTTAATACAAAAACTAAGGATATAGAGAAAATTGTATCTGAATTAAATTTTAAAAACAGAAGGTTCAACTACAAAAGGAACGATTAAAGGTTCATTAGAAGAAATTAATAAAGAAGTTAAAATTGAAGTACCAGAAGAAAGTAAAAGTGCAGTAGAATTAAAGAAATAAAAAAAGAATAGATTTTTAGTAAGAACTGAAAAATCACAGTATTTATTTAAATAGAAAGTAGGTCAAAAACGCTATGAGAAAGCAAATTTTAGCTGTTATGGTAGGTTTAACGGTTATTTTAGGTGGTTGTAGTAAGCAAAGTGCCCAAAAATACCGAAAGTACTGATAGTAAGCAAAATGTAGAAAAATATTGAAAATATTTTACAAGAAGTAAAGAAAGATACTAGAGAGGCCAAATCAGGAAAAAGTAACAATAAGTTTATTAATAGACGATGAAAAAAGATAATCCATCTCGTAGCTCTGGTTATGAGAGGAGTGGTGATGAGAAGTTTGATCAATTAGAATTTGCAATGAAAGGTAAAAATTTTAGGCAGCTCTAGAGAAGAGAAAAATGAGTTTTATCTTAAAGATAGTACTTACTATATTAAGGCTGGTGAAGGTGATAAAGCTATTTGGACTAAAACAGAAACTACCAAAAAAATACCGCAAATGGTTTTAACTTTTAAGAAAGAATCATTAAATATGCAAGATGAAATTTTAAATTTATTAGATAATAAAGATAACTGGGATGTCACAAAAGATGGTGAAAAAAATAACATTTAAATTAAAGAAAACTGATGAAATGAAGAATAAGGTTAAAGAAGCATATCTTACTAGGTACAAAGAAGAAATAAAAATTTTCTGAGTTCGACTATAATATAGAATATGTATTTAACACAAAAATAAAGATGTAGAGAAGTTAGCCTACGAGTTAACTACTAAGAATGAGGGGTTAACTCAAAGAGTAACAACTAAAGGTTCTTTAGAAGAAATTAATAAAGAAGTTAAGGTTAAACTTCCTGAGGAAAGTAAAAATGCTGATGAATTTAAGAGCTAAAAAATTTATTTTAGTCAAAAACTGAAAAAAATATAGTATTTGTTAAAATAGAAAGTAGGTAAATAAATTATGAGAAAGCAAATTTTAGCTGTAATGGTAGGTTTAACGGTTATTTTAGGTGGTTGTAGTAAGCAAAGTACCCAAAAATACAGAAAAGTACTGATAGTAATCAAAAATATTGAAAATATGTTACAAGAAGTAAAGAAAGATACTAAAGAAATTAAGTCTGGTAATGCAACAAAGGTATTATCAAAAATCTATGAAGATAATAATTCATTAGATAATACTGTTTATGAGACGAGCAGTGATGAGAAGTTTGATCCATTAGAGTATGTAAGGAAGGGAAATATAAAAAAAGTCGGATGAGAATTTTTGAGATAGAAGAATATTTTAAAGATGGGGTGTACTACAGTAAAACTGATGGTTCTTGGTTAAAGAAGAAAGACCCAACTGTTAATGATTATGCATTAAGCTTCAAAAACAGATTCATTAAATATGCATGATGGAATTTTAAATTTATTAGATAATAAAAATAACTGGGATGTAATTAAAGATGGAGATAAAGTAACATTTAAGTTAAAAGAAAACTGATGAATTGAAGACTAAGGTTAAGGAAACACAACAGGATATAATTAAAGTTAAAGTGAAATTCACTAAGTTTGACTATAATATAGAATATGTTTTTAATAATAAAACTAAAGATGTTGAAAAAAACTAGCTTATGAGTTAACTTTTAAGTCTGAAGGAATAGATTATAAAAAGAATAGCTAAAAGGTTCTTTAGAAGAAATTAATAAAGAAGTTAAGGTTGAACTTCCTGAGGAAAGTAAAAATGCTGATGAATTTAAGAGCTAAAAAATTTATTTTAGTGAAAACTGAGAAAAATATAGTATTTGTTAAAAATAGAAAGTAGGTCAAATTTTTATGAGAAAGCAAATTTTAGCTGTTATATTAGGTCTATCTGTAGTATTAAGTGGATGTAGTTCGCAGAGTACGGAAAGCATGTTGCAAGAAGTAAAGAAGGATGCTAAAGAAGTAAAATCAGGAAAAAGCTACAATGATGTTATCGTCAATTAAGGAGAACAATAATTCTTCTCGTAATTTGGGTTTTGAAATAAGTGGTGATGAAAAGTTTGATCCACTAGAACTTAAGGCAAGTGGTAAGACTTTCCATTCAAATAAAAAGCTATGAAACTGAAGATTATATCAAAGATGGGGTATACTATATTAAGGGTAATATAGATTCGAAAACAGTATGGTACAAAAGAAAAGTCCCTGTAGGTAATAAGCATATTCTAAACTTTAAGGATCAATCAATAAGCATGCAAGAAGGTATATTAAATTTATTAGATAATAAAGATAACTGGGATGTTACAAAAGATGGTGATAAAGTAACATTTAAGTTGAAGAAAAACTGATGAATTGAAGAATAAGGTGAAAGAGGCTATATAAAGAAAACTACGTGGAAACTTGAGAATTATGATTTTTGACTATATTATTGAATATATATATAATTCAAAAACTAAGGACATAGAGAAAAATTGTATCAGATTTGAACTATAAAACTAGTGGTTCAAGTACAATAATTAAAGATTCTTTAGAAGAAATCAATAAAGAAGTTAAGGTTGAACTACCTGAAGAAAGTAAAAACGCAATTGAAAAAGGACAATTAAAGTATAATAATCTTAGTGATTATAGAATACTGTTAATTCAGAAAGAAAATAGGTAAAACGTTATGAAAAAACAAATTTTAGCCGTCATGGTAGGTTTAACGGTAATTTTTAGGTGGTTGTAGCAAGCAGAGTTCACAAAATACAGAAAGTACCGATAGTAATCAAAAATATTGAAAAATATGTTACAAGAAGTAAAGAAAGATACTAAAGAAATTAAGTCAGGTAAGGCGCATATAATGTTGTCTATTTCTAGTGATAATACAGATACAGCATATGGTTATGAAATGAGCGGAGATGAAAAAGTTTGATCCATTAGAACTTGCAATGAAGGGGAAAAATTATAACTCCAAGTAAAAAAATACTGAAGTAGAAGATTATATAAAAGACGGTGTTTACTATATTAAGACAAAACTTGATAACGGTTCTGCTTGGTTTAAAAAGAAAGGTCCAACTGATAACAAGCATGTACTTAGCTTCAAAAACAGAATCATTAAATACTAAAGATGAAATTTTTAAATTTATTAGATAACAAAGATAACTGGGATATAACAAAAAGATGGTGATAAAGTAACATTCTAGGTTAAAGAAAAACTGATGAGCTGCAAAAATAAGGTTAAAGAGGAACGCTCTAAAAAAACTGAGAAGAAAGTAAAGTATTCTGATTTTTGATTATACTATAGAATATGTTTTTAATACGAAAAACTTATGATGTAAAAGAAGTTAGCGTATGAGTTACATACTAAAAACTGAGGGTTCAACTTCAAAAATCACTAGATAAAGGTTCTTTAGAGGAAATTAATAAAGAAGTAAAAATAGAATTACCTGAGGAAAGTAAAAAGGCTATCGAAAGAAATGAATAAAAATAAAAGAAAAAGTAAAATAATATTTAAAAAGGTTTCACTTATGTGAAGCCTTTTTGTATTGTATAAGTAGTTAGATTTATAATAAATCATTAAATAAAAATGATTGCTATTTTAAATTAACAAGCTCAAATATTCATTAAGAAAAGATTCAAATCAAATAAAAATAATAAAAATATATCTATAAATATAATAATAAATATGATACAATATAGAAGTATAAAAACGTTTTGCAAAAAAATATTATTAAATTAAGGAGAAAAATATATGGAAAAACAAAGTTTGGTATCTAGGGTTAGATATTGGTACTGCAAGTGTTGGTTGAGCTGCAACAGATACAGAATATAAGATTATTAGAAAAAAATAAAAAAAGATTATGGGGAGTAAGACTATTTGAAGAAGCTACTACAGCGCAAGAAAGAAGAACATATCGTTCTAATAGAAGAAGATTAGCAAGAAGAAAATTGGAGACTTAACTTATTAGAAGAACTATTTAGTGAAGAAATAGCAAAAGTAGATCCTAATTTCTTTTTTTAAAACTTAAAGAAAGCAAATATCATAAAGAGGATAAAACTCATAAATTACCTTATACTATTTTTCAATGATAAAAGACTATAATGATAAAGATTACTACAAAGAATACCCAACTATTTATCATTTAAGATCTAGTTTAATGTCAGAAAAAGAACCAGATATTAGAAAAAGTGTTTTTTTAGCTATTCATCATATATTAAAAAAATAGAGGACACTTTTTATTACAAGGACAAAGTTTTAAGGATGGGAATATTAATAATTTAATAAAAGAATTATTAGAATTAGATATACTGCATCATGATTTAGAGGTTAATGATGAAATCGTAGAAAATATAAAAAAATATAGCAATAGAGAAAAAAGAATTTAACTGAAAAAAAGTAAATGGCTTTAAAAAAACTATTTCCAAAAAAGAAAAACAATTACTTGAAGTATTTAGGGTTATACTAGGTGGTAAAAGTTCTTTAGATAAAAGTATTTGCTATTGAAGAATATAAAGAGCTAGATGCTAGTGTAAAATCAATATCTTTCAAAGAAAAAAAGTGTATGAAGAAGTACGTCATGACTATGAACAAATTCTATCAAATTATATCGAATTACTAGATTTAGCAAAATTAGTCTATGATAGCATTATTCTTTCAGATGTAAAAAAAGAAGGTAAAACTTTATCCGAATCAAAAAGTAGAATTGTTTAAAAAAACATAAAGATGATCTTATGAAATTGAAAAGCATTAGTAAAAAAATGATTCTAAGCTTTCTGAAGAAAAAAAGGAAGAACTTTACAGAGTAATTTTTAAAGATGATAATGATAAAGGTACTAACTATGTAAATTATATTAAGGATAGTAAAGAAGGGAAAAGGTTGTTCTTATGAGGACTTTAAGAAGTTTTTAGTAAAAAGAACTAGCTAAATTAGTTGATAGTGAAGAAAAAAATAAAATTCTTACAGAATTAGAATTAGAAACTTTCCTACCATTACAACGTACAAAAAGACAATTCAGTAGTACCGTATCAAATTCATAGAGAAGAACTAATTAAAAATATTAGAAAACGTAGAGAAATACTATAGCTTCTAAAAGAAAAAGATGAAAGTAGTTATACAGTAAAAAGAAAAAAATTATTCAATTACTTGAATTTAGAATACCATATTACGTAGGACCACTAAATTCATATAAAAAGGCTAATGAAGGTGGATATGCTTGGTCTGTACGAAATAAAGGTGAGGAAAACACACCAGTAACACCTTGGAATTATTCTAATGTAATTGATGAAAGTGCAAGTGCAGAAAAAAATTTATTACTAACTTAACTAATAAATGTACATATTTAAAAGGGGAAGAAGTTTTACCTAAACACTCATTACTATACTCAGAATTTGCATTATTAAATGAACTTAATGCGCTTAGATATGATGGTAATAGAATCAGTATTGAGGCACGTAATACTATAATAGAGAAGTTATTTAAAGAACAAGGGAAAAAAAGTTACTAAAAAAAGTATTAAAGAACTTTTTAAAAAGTTGAAGGATATATAAATGGTAAAGGTGAAATAACTGGTATAGATATAACAGTAAAAAATGATCTTAAATCATATAGAGACTTTAAAAAAAGATATTAGGTGATAAATTTAATACTGAACATGTTGAGAATATTATTCTATGGATTACTTTTATATGGTGAATCTAGAAAATTAATTAAAGCTAAAAATAGAAGCTGTATATGGAGATAAATATACAAAAAGAAGAAATAGCAAAAAAATGTCTAGATTAACATATAAAGATTGGGGAAGATTTAGTAGGAAATTACTAACAGAAATAGTAAGTGAAAAACTATTTAATGAAGAAACTGGAGAATGTCTAAATATTATAAATGCTATGCGTAATAATAACATTCTATTTATGGAACTACTTGCGGATAGATTTGATTATATGAGTCAAATAGAAGATTTTAATAAAAGCTTTTACAAAAAAAGAAGTTACGGAAATTACTCCAGATATATTAGAAGATTTATATGTAAGTCCTGCGGTAAAACGTTCTATATGGCAAAACTATTAGAATAGTTGAAGAATTGAAGAAAATAATAGGCTGTGCTCCAACTAAAAATATTTGTTGAAACAACTAGAAGTAATACTGCTGATAAAAAGCCAACTGATTCTAGAAAAAAACAATTAGAAGCAGTTTATAAAAAAATATTAAGGATAAAGAAATACAAGAATTAGAAAAAGAAATAAATAGTACAATCGATTTTTTTCAATTAAAAAAAGATAGACTAAGTGCAGCAGAACCATCAAAATTAAAAAGCTAAAAAAACTATATCTATACTATACTCAATTAGGACGTTGTATGTATAGTGGTGAAAAGTATTGATATTAATGAATTATTTGATAATAATAAATATGATATAGATCATATTTACCCTCAAAGTAAAGTTAAAGACGATAGCTTTACTAATACTGTCTTGGTTAAAAAGTAAGTAACGCAGAAAAAAACAGATAAATACCCATTAGGATTAGATATTCAAACTAAAGAAAAATAAGAGATTCTGGAAATTTTAAAAGAGAAAAAAATTAATTACTGAAGAAAAATATAATAGATTAGTAAGAACTGAAGAATTCTCTGATGAAGAATTAGTGGATTTATTGCTAGACAATTAGTAGAAACATCACAATCAGTAAAAAGCTGTAGCTAGTGTACTAGGTGAATTAAATCCCTGAAACTGCAATTTGTTATTCTAAAGCAGAAAAATGTTTCAGCATTTAGACAAAAATTTTTGGAAAAAAATAAAAAGACGGAAATAGAAAAATCAAAAAAATACTGAACAACTAATAAAAAGTACGTGAAATCAATGATTATCACCATGCAAAAAGATGCATATCTAAATGTAGTTGTTGGAAATGTATTTGATGTTAGATTTACTAGAAATGCTTATAACTTTATAAAAGATAAAAAGATGGTAGAAAATATTCATTAAATAATATGTTCTATACTGATGTAAGGAATACTAATACAATAGCTTGGGAAATGGGTAAAACTGTTCATCAAGTAGATAAAGTTATGAATAATAACAATATTTTAGTAACTAGAAGAATAGCAGAGAAAAAAGGAGAGTTATATAATGCAACCAGACATAAAGCTAAAAAGGTTAAGAAAGCTAAAGGTATGGGGTATGTACCATTTAAAAGTCATCAGATAAATGTATTAAAAAAATATATTTGATTATGGTGGTTTTCAATAGTGTTAATATTGCTTATTTTTTTCAATAGTTAGATATTTATTGATTAATAAGAAAGGTGAAATAAAACATAATAAAAATAATCCCTATTCCTATATACATTGAAAAATAGTTTACAGAGTAAAGAAGATTTGTTTAATTATATAAAAAAACAGGTAGATGATACAGAAAAATGGAAAAAGTTAAAAATATTGAAATAATATATGAGAAGCTTTAGAGAAAAAACTCTATTGAGATTAAATAATTTTTAAATATATTTCCGGAGGTAAATCAGGAAGTAGAATATACTGTGATAGTGCACTTCAAATATTATTACCAGAAGAACCGGAAAAATACATCAAAACAATTTTTAAATTTAAAAATTGGAAAAAAATGAAAAATAAAAATGGTAACTTATGGGAGAATTTATCTAAAGAAGAGAATTATAAAATTATATTCAAAAACTATTAGAAAAAAATTGAACTCAGGAATATTTTTTTAAATAAGAAATCAAATAAATTTGTAGAGTTAAAATGAAGAAACTACAAGAAATAAATTTAAGCAATTAAAAGAAGAAGATCAAATTAAAGTATTAATAGAAATATTGAATTTATTAACATGTAAAAAACAACCTGGAAAAAGATTTAGATTTAATAGGAATAACAGCATCAAGAGATTTACAGAATTTTGATTTGAGTAATTTGAATCAATTTTTCAATAATAGAACAATCAGTAACAGGTTTCTATGAAAAAGGAAATAACAATAATAGGGGATAAAGGGAATGACGTGGAGAACAATAATAGTTAGGGAAAAGAGCTAAACTAGATTACAGTCTGAATTTTATGACTGTAAGAAAAGAAGCGAAACAAGAAAAAAATAAGTTTAAGTGAAATATATATGGTATAGTAGAAAGTACAGCGGTATCTCTTACCGCTGTACTTCTCAATGAATTGATAAAAAAATAAAAATCAAAGTAGTATTCTGTGATGAAAAGAGAACACCAAGTTCAGAATTATTACCATATTATGGGAGTCATGATACTAGTTTAAAGTATAAATATCAACTAGATTGGACTGAAGAATGTAAGCAACGAGTTTGGACTAGGATAGTATATGAAAAAAATATAATCAAATGTTGCTTTTAAAGAAACTAAATAAAGATGAATATAAACTTCTAGAACAATATTTAAACGAAATAGAGTGGAATGATAATAGTAATAGAGAAGGTCACGCAGCTAAAAGTATACTTTAATGCTTTATTTGGTTTGGATTTTAGTAGAAATAAGGAGTGTTTTGTTAATGCTGCATTAGACTATGGTTACTCAATAATATTATCTGCATTTAATAGGAGATTATATCTTGTGGATACTTCACACAACTTGGTCTTTTGCCATAAAAAACCCTTTCAATAAATTCAATCTATCTAGTGATTTTATGGAACCTTTCAGAATATTAGTAGATGAAGAAGTATATAACCTGGAACAATCTGAATTTTTCAAAAAGAACAAAAAAATATCTTAATAAATATTCTAAATAAGACTGTAACTATTGATGATAAGCAACAAACAGTCGCTAATGCAATAAAAAAATATTGCCGCAGTCTATTTACAGGATTAAAAAGAAGAAGATTTAGAATATATAAAAATGTATAAGTATGAGTTATAGATTTATGAGAGTATTAGTTTTGTTTGATTTACCAACAGAAACATCTAATCAAAGAAGAAACTATAGAAAGTTTAGAAAATCATTAATAAGAAAATGGATTTATAATGATGCAAGAATCTGTTTATGTAAAACTAGCTATGAATCAAGGTAGTGCAGATTTAATAGTAAAGAGTATTAGAAAAACTTTGTCCGGAAGAAGGAATTGTACAAGTATTACAAATAACAGAGAAGCAATTTTCTAAAAATGGAATTTTCTAGTAGGTGAAAGGTCAAACAGAGTATGTTGATTCAGATGAAAGGTTTATAGAAATATGAAGATAATAAATAATAATTGGCAAAGACAAATAGTATTGGAAGATAATTTAATACATACAATAGTTTTTGAAAAATAAAAAAAGTACTATAGAGAAAGTATACTGGAATTAATTAGACAGCACAAAGGATATGAAGGTAACTTTATTTTATCAAATAATAATAAAGAAGTGTCTTTTGATAAGAACAGTTATTTCATAAGTGATTTATTTAATATTGATATTAATAACAAGAAAATTATAACTAAAGTATATGGTGAACTACTAAGAAATGCACTTGATAATATTGCAGAATACAATAAGATAATATCATATATAAGGGAATATTTTGAAACCTTAGTATTTAATAATAACTTAGATTTAGAATATAATGATGAAATTGAAGCAAATTCACTATTAAAATTAGGGATTTTAAAAATACAAATTGGAGAAAGTAATTATTTAGAGAAATTAATAAAATTTTTTTAAAGGTATTAGTAGAATTATGCAATATCAAAGTTATATTTATAGTAGGGCTTTTATAGAGTATTTTCAGTTGAAGAAGTAGGAAAAAAATATAAAGAAGTATGTTTAAATAAAATAAATATTATAAATATTGAAAGCGAATATCAAAAATATAAAGAAAAAGTGATTATTATAAGGAAATACTATATATTTGATCAAGATAATTGTGAAATTTAGTATTGATTTTTTTATAAAAATACTTGTATAATATAGGTAGATTCAAAAATTTACATTCAAGTTCAAATAAAGATTTTATCTACATTGCCTTCGGGCCTCGGATCGGTGTCGATCCATTTTTTTATACCCTAAATTTAGAATTTATACTCTTAAATCTCATTTTGAGGTTTGAGAGATATGTAAACTTTTTGAATTCTACAAAAACTAAATATAGTAACATCTGTTGAGTCTTTCGTTTGAGAGATATGTAAATTTTGAATTCTACAAAAACAGGAGCATTCGTATTACAAGCGTCACAACTGTTTGAGAGATATGTAAATTTTGAATTTACAAAAACATAGCTACATTTCATAATGAAGTAGCTACAGTTTGAGAGATATGTAAATTTTTGAATTCTACAAAACGAAAAAGTATTGTTTCAAACTATTAATGAATGTTTGAGAGATATGTAAATTTTTGAATTCTACAAAACTGATCCCGTACATAGCTTCTGGTATTTGTTTGAGAGATATGTAAATTTTGAATTCTACAAAACTGGAGCTATGACATTTGTAGGGATTTATGTTTGAGAGATATGTAAATTTTGAATTCTACAAAACGGGAAGTTTAATTAATTTAACAGACCATCCGTTTGAGAGATATGTAAATTTTGAATTCTACAAAAACGTTCTTGAAGATAACAAGAAAAGCAATTATGTTTGAGAGATATGTAAATTTTGAATTCTACAAAAACATATTTAACATGGTAGTTATAAAAAGATATGTTTGAGAGATATGTAAATTTTGAATTCTACAAAACAAGCAGGAGATGGAGATGCTAACGAGTTTGTTTGAGAGATATGTAAATTTTTGAATTCTACAAAACTACACTGAACACGCTGCTGCCTGGGATGCTGTTTGAGAGATATGTAAATTTTTGAATTCTACAAAACATATCAACACGGACTGAGAACAGCAAACAAGTTTGAGAGATATGTAAATTTTGAATTCTACAAAACCTAGCGTTTCATTAGACAACAACGGATTATGTTTGAGAGATATGTAAATTTTGAATTCTACAAAACAAATTGAAGATTATTACTTCTATTCATATGTTTGAGAGATATGTAAATTTTGAATTCTACAAAAACAATGGTTCATGAAGAAACAAGTAGTAACAGTTTGAGAGATATGTAAATTTTGAATTCTACAAAAACATTAATATTATCTATTACCCACACTATTGTTTGAGAGATATGTAAATTTTTGAATTCTACAAAACGAGTTAGCAGCGTTAACAGGGTTACATGTGTTTGAGAGATATGTAAATTTTGAATTCTACAAAAACATTCTTTATTTGATGAATGGACACAAGCATTGTTTGAGAGATAGTAAATTTTTGAATTCTACAAAACATTTATTTAAAATTCTTTAAAAGAGTCCTGTTTGAGAGATATGTAAATTTTTGAATTCTACAAAACATAGTATATGAAGAAACATTCACAATTACTGTTTGAGAGATATGTAAATTTTTGAATTCTACAAAACTGTAAGGAACTCTTGATTCCCACACTCTTGTTTGAGAGATATGTAAATTTTGAATTCTACAAAAACAGTTAATATAGATAGTCTTTCAGGCGTATTGTTTGAGAGATATGTAAATTTTGAATTCTACAAAACTTATCGTTTTACTTACGATTAATCGAATCGTTTGAGAGATATGTAAATTTTGAATTCTACAAAACTGATTACCCGAAGTATTAAAAAAATAAAAATGTTTGAGAGATATGTAAATTTTTGAATTCTACAAAACAATACCTTGATACACTTTGCTCAAAGTCATGTTTGAGAGATATGTAAATTTTGAATTCTACAAAACAACAAAAAAAGAGAGTGCCTATCTTTACTTTTGTTTGAGAGATATGTAAATTTTGAATTCTACAAAACAGCATTGGGACTTAAAGTATATGGTACCAGTTTGAGAGATATGTAAATTTTGAATTCTACAAAAACTGATGCAGTTGAAGGAATATCACTAGACTGTTTGAGAGATATGTAAATTTTGAATTCTACAAAAACTATGATAGCGAATAAAGGTATAAGTGGAGCGTTTGAGAGATATGTAAATTTTGAATTCTACAAAACCTTAAGTCAACACAAGCACCATTAACAACTGTTTGAGAGATATGTGAATCTTACATTTTTGCAAAAATATAGCTATCTGTTAAAAATGTAATTAGCAAGTATGTTTCAAAACGTTATATATAGTAACAAATTGTAATAGGCTAATGGAAAGGAATTAAATGAAAAAGTTTATTGAATTTAGCGAATTATATTTTTAAAAATACTTATCGTTTTTATTTTTACTATCATTTACGGAAACTGGAAAAATTTATAAATAATGTTGTATATAACTTATATAAAACGACTAATTATATATTACCAGCAAAAATAAAATTAATCCTGAATATATTATTTCTGCAAAAATATATAGTTTATATTATATGTATTACTTATTGCTTAATTTTTCTTTTTGTGTTTTTTTATTAGATACCCTGTGTAATAACATAAAAAAGATAGCAAAAATAAACAAGAACGATATTTTTAATACGTTAGAAGCATATATAAATAATAAGTATATTTCTTATGTCTTTATAGATGGCTCTTGGGGATTGGGAAAACCCACTATGTTCTTGATGAATTAGAAAAAATGAACAAAGAATATTATTATGTATCGTTATTTGGTTTAAATTCAAGAGAATTAATTATAAAGGAATTAATCAATGAAGTCAAATCTAAATCATTGTTTAAAGCAATTTTTGATATTCCAATATTAGGAACAATTATTAATGCTATCTATTCTATGGATGGATTAAATATTTTTAAAAAACAAGAAATACGAAAAATAATAGTTTTTGATGATTTAGAGAGAGTAGCTGGTGTTGTTAATAAAAAGAAAATATGAAGCAAAAATTTGAAGAATATAATGATATTATTGGTTTTATTGAATATTTTTTTCCCAAAAAAATTCAAAGATTTTACTTGTATAGTTATTATGGATTCAGAAAAAAATGAGAGAAGTTAATGAGTTATTAATAAAGCCTAAAACTAAAACCGCATACATTAAATTTACCATATGAAAAAAAGTAAGATACGAGAAATTTCAAAAAAATTATTTAACAGATTTAGGAGAAGATATTATTGATATTTATACTGAAATATGGGATGCTCGAAGAAGCATAAATGGTGATAAAATGTGGACATATCGACCTGTTGTTAGGGAGTTAGAAAATATTAAGCTCAGTTAAAGATGAAAAAAACTATAATTAATATTGCTTTATCGGGTTTTTGTTAGTTTACTTGATTTACAATCAGTATCTGTTGGTAGTTCAATAGAAGGCTATATTAATCAAATTAAAAATGAATTAAATATACTTGACCCAACTAATTCGCAACTTAAAGTAATATATAATTTAGAAAATATCAAAGGAATAGAAAAGTTTCTAAATGATGCTAAGTTTCAAGCTAAAAGATAGTGTTATAAATTGAAAATGAAACACGCCTTCTAGATAATCTAAAGGGCGTGTATTATTTTACTTATTTATCTCTTCAATAATACTTTCTAACTTCATTGAGCGACTAGCTTTTAAATAAAATTACTTCATTAGCGTGTTTATTTTTCTTTTAAGTAGTTGCTTACTTCTTCATTAGAAGAGAAGTGAAGTTTTTAATTTCTGAGTTAGTTATGTTATCAGTAATATTTTTAGCTAAGTCACCAACAGAAATAACTAAGTCGATATCTTTTTGAATTATTAGAGATATATTCTCCAACTTCACTGTGGTATTGTACTTCTTTTGAACCAAGTTCAAACATGCTACCAAGTACTAGAGTTTTATAATCAAAATCATCAAAAGCCACTAACTACATCAACACTAGCTTTCATAGAAGTAGGGCTTGCGTTATATGCATCATTAATAATTAGAGAGTCTTTTCCATAAGGAATACTTTCTAAACGCATATGAGTAATTTCTGATGTTTTTTCTATTGCTTTACGGATTTCATCGATAGATAGACCTAGCTTTTCAGCGATTGCTGTTGCGAACATTATATTAAATAGGTTATGTTTTCCTTTTAATTTTGTTGTGAATTTTTCATCGCTAAGGTTTAGTTTGAAATCTATATGATCACGAGTAATAGTGTAGTTTTCTAAAATTATATTATTATAATCATTCTCACCACATGAAGTAGCTCCTATATTAGATTTATCTACTAAATCTTTTTAGCAATACTTCATCTCCATTATAAACGAAGAATCCATCTTTTTTCATACCATTAGTAATCTCAAATTTTGCTTTAGCAATACCTTCACGAGAACCGAAAAATTCGATATGACTTTCACCAATATTAGTGATTACAGTATAGTCTGGTTCTACTAGTTTTGATAGAAAGTCTAATTGACCAAAACCATCAGCTCCCATTTCTAAAACTAATATTTCACTATCTTCTGGTGCTGCTAAAATAGTTATAGGTACACCAAGTTCATTATTAAAGTTTCCTTGTGTTTTATGAACTTTGAACTTTGTTTCTAATAGTCCAGTAATAATATCTTTAGTAGTTGTTTTACCATTACTACCAGTAATTGCAATAATTTTAGCGTTTAAACTATCTAAATAGTGTTTAGCTAAAAGCTTGGATAGCTACATAGCTATCTTTTTACATAAATAATATTGTTATCGCTAGTAAAGTCTTCTTTTAAAGAAAGTGATGCAGCAGCACCTTTTTCAAAAGCACTCTCTATATAGTTATGACCATCAACATTTTCTCCCTAAGAAGGGAATAAATAAATCTCCTTCTTTAACTTTTTCTACTATCGATTGCGATACCAGTGATTTCCTTTGTTTTTCAACTATATTTATTTTTTTGCGTTAAGTATTTGTTCTAAATCTTTTACTAAATATTTCATAGTTAATCCTATTCTTCTGTTAATAAGTTTTTACGGTCTTCGTAACGTTCTATAGCTAAACGGAATAATTCTTCGATTACTTCAGAATAGCTAACGTTCATATTTGCCCATAGTGATGGGGAACATAGAGAATGGAGTGAATCCAGGCATTGTGTTAACTTCGTTAATGAAGATTTCTCCTTCTTTTGTATAGAAGAAGTCAGCACGAACTAAACCAGATCCGCTAATTGCACGGAATGCTGTTGCAGCCATTTTTCTAAATTCTGGATAAAGATTTGGATCAATTGGTGCAGGGATATCCATACGTGATTGACCATCAGTGTATTTAGTTTCGTAGTCATAGAATTCTGTAGTAGAAATATTAACTATTTCACCTGGATCTGTAGTTTTAACTTCGTTGTATCCAAGTACAGCTACTTCTATTTCTTTTGCTCCTACAGCACCTTGCTCAATAACGATTCTTTTATCGAATTTTAATGCTTCTTCAATACCTTTAACTAATTCCGCTTCATCGTTACAACGACTAATACCTACAGAAGAACCAAGGTTCGCAGGTTTAACGAAAACAGGATATTTTAGATTATCATTAACTTCTTTAATAACCGCTTCTTTATTTTTTTTCCAAGTATATTCAATAAAGTGTGTATATGGTAACTGAGGTAGGTCGTATGCCGCAAATAATTGCTTCATAACTACTTTATCCATACCAGCGGCACTAGATAGTACGTTGTTTCCTACATAAGCAATATCCATAATTTCTAAGAAACCTTGGATAGTACCATCTTCACCATTAGGGCCGTGAAGAACAGGGAATACTAAATCAAATTTACGACCATCTTCGAATAATAAGCTACTAATATCACTATTAAAGTTAGTGAATCTTAGTTCATTTTGATCTTTGATTTCAGATTTAATTTGTTCACCTTTAGCCCAGTTTCCTTCTAATGAGATAAAGATAGGAAAAACATTGTATTTTTCTTTATCGATTGCGTTAATAATTGATTTTGCAGTTAATAATGAGATAGAATGCTCAGCACTCTTACCACCATAAACGATTCCTATGTTTTGTTTTGTCATAAAAAATCTCCTAATAAAAATTTTTTTGTTATGTTTAAATGTTATTGTTATAGTTAATAGAAATATTTAAATATAAACTATTGCCTACGTACACACTGAATATTAAATTCAGCAATTTGTCCTATAATTATACCACAAAAATTATAAAGTAGAGTAGTTTTATAACTAATTTAAAAAGTTAATTTATTAATTTAATGCATGTTAATATTGTATTTTTGTAATATTAAATTTATAATAGAATATGTACAAAAAAATTGATATAAGTAGGAGGAAGTAAAATTTGAATGAAAAAAATTAGATGAAAAAAATGATTTTAAAAACCTTGCATAAAAAGAAAAAACTAGTCTAGTATATAATTTTATCCTTGTATATATTGTGTTTCTTTTTGCAGCGGGTTTCACTCAAATGACGCTAGGGTATAGTGATACGGTAGCTTTTATTATATTCGTAATAGTTTGCTTAATACTAGTTGTTTATTTTGGTACGAAAAGACAAAAAAATTGAAAATTTAATTGCACTAAAGTTATTAAATGATTTAGAATTAGCTGAATTTATGGATTTTATGCATGAACAGCATAAAAAAATAAAAAAATTAACTAGAAATAGTACATATTATAACTATATGGCACTAGTTGAGCTTATCTATGGTAACTTTGATAAGAGTGAAGAATATTTATCAAAAAGTAAAACTTACTCAATCAGGTTATATTAGAGGAGCCTTAAGAGGAACTGAAATATGGTATCATTATACTAGATTTATGTTAAATATTTTTTTACTGAAAAAAAGAATTTGATTTAGAAGAATTAAAAAAACAACTTGTGAAAAACAGTTAGTAAAAAAACCAAGAAGCTGTTCAAATGTATAATAATAAATTAGATAATATATATAAAGTTCTAGTTTTAAAAAGAACCGGCTGATAACTTTAAAGAAGAATTAAATGATAATATAGTAGAGTGTTCAAAAGTATTTAATTATTACTTCTATCTTTGTAATGAAGTGCTAAAAGAAAATAAAGAAGAAGCAAATAAATACATTGATTTATTATTAAAATACAATGAAAAATTATTACGTAGTAAGAAAAAGCGAGAGAAATAAGAGAAAAATTAAGGGTTGACCAATAGGTCAGCCCTTTTTATAATTTATATTTTTCTTTTAATTCAGCTATAGTATCACGAAGTTTAGCAGCACGTTCAAATTCAAATTTTTTTCAGCTGCTGAGAACATTTCTTGTTCTAATTCAGCTAAGTGTTCTTCGATATTATCATCAGTAATATTAGATACTTCTTCTAATTCTAATGTTTCATCCTCAATTATTTCTTTCTTAGCACTAATACTATCACGAATATCTTTAATAATTGTTTGAGGTGTTATGCCGTGCTCTTCATTATAAGCCATTTGTATCTCACGACGACGATTTGTCTCATCGATAGCTTTTTTCATACTTCTAGTCATATTATCCGCATACATAATTACACGACCATTCGCATTACGTGCGGCACGGCCAATAGTTTGTAATAAGGCTTTGTCCCCACGTAAGAAACCTTCCTTATCCGCATCTAAAATAGCCACTAATGAAACTTCTGGAATATCTAAACCTTCACGTAGTAGGTTAATCCCTACAAGAATATCAAATTTTCCAAGACGTAAGTTACGAATAATTTCTGTACGCTCTAAGGTTTTAATATCAGAGTGAAGATACTCAACTTTTAGACCATTTTCTTTTAAATAGGCAGTTAAAGATTCAGCCATTTTTTTAGTAAGAGTCGTGATTAAAACACGTTCACCTTTTTCTATAATTTTTTCAGCTTCTTTAGTAATATCGAATACTTGGTCGCTAACTGGACGAACATCTATTACGGGATCTAGTAGACCAGTAGGACGGATAATTTGTTCAGTAATTTTTGAACTATGTTCAAGTTCATAGTCACCAGGTGTAGCTGAAACAAAAATTGCTTGGTTTAACTTATTTTCAAACTCCTGATAGTTAAGAGGTCTATTATCTAAAGCAGTAGGTAGTCTAAAACCATAGTCAACTAGAACTTGCTTACGAGCTCTATCACCATTATACATACCTCTAACCTGTGGGAGGGTAACGTGTGATTCGTCAACAACTAATAACCAATCTTTTGGAAAGTAGTCTAGTAGAGTATAAGGTGTTGAACCAGGCTCGCGTAGAGTTAAGTGAAGAGAGTAGTTTTCAATGCCTGAACAAAATCCCATTTCTTCCATCATTTCAAGGTCATAGTTAGTACGCTGTTCTAAACGTTGTGCTTCTAGTAACTTGTTTTCCATATTGAATACTTTTAGTCTATCTTCTAGTTCAGCACGTATTCTTTTTATTGCTTCTTTAGTTTTTTCTTCACCTGCGACGAAGTGGCTGGCAGGGTAAATTGCAATATGTTCTAATTCACTAAGTACTTCACCAGTTAGTGAATTGATTTCACGTATTCTATCAATTTCATCCCCAAACATTTCTATACGAACAGAATTTTCACTACGAGAAGCTGGGAAAATTTCTATAACATCACCACGTACTCTAAAAGTACCACGTGTAAATTCTATATCATTACGCATATATTGGATGTCTATCAGTTTTGAAAGAATTTTATTTCTGCTTATTTCATCTCCAACTCTAAGTGAAAGCACCAGAGAAGAATATTCTTCTGGGGAACCAAGACCATATATACAGCTGACACTAGATACGATAATTACATCATCACGATCAAATAGAGAAGATGTAGCACTGTGGCGTAGTTTATCAATCTCATCATTGACAGAAGAATCTTTTTCTATATAGGTATCAGTCGATGGCACATATGCTTCTGGTTGGAAATAATCATAGTAAGAAACGAAATATTCGACCCTATTGTTAGGGAAGAATTCTTTTAACTCATTGTATAATTGTCCAGCTAATGTTTTATTGTGAGCTAATACTAGTGTTGGTTTTCCAACATTTTTTATAATATTAGCTATTGTGAAAGTTTTACCTGTACCAGTAGCACCAAGTAAGGTTTGGTATTTTTCTCCTTTATTAATACCTTCAGTTAGCTCATTAATGGCTCTAACTTGATCTCCTTTAGGTTCAAATTTACTCTGTAAATCAAAAATCAAAGTGTTGTCTATTTACTTCAAGAGATTCACTCCTTTACTAGTAATAAATAATATAAACTTAATAGTTTCTATTTAATTATATACTAGATAGGAAGATAGTAAAAAGTGCTTTTGATTAAATCAATAATTTACAGCTAAATTGATGTTTCTTGAAAAGTTTATAAATATAAATTATAATGGAGACCATAGTATTTATAATTGATAGTGGAGAGAGTAGTATATGGATATACAAAGTATAATTTTTATCTTAGTATTTTTTTAAAATGGATATTTTCCAATTGAATTAGCGATATTTATAATATTTGTACGTAAGTTTTTAAAAAAATAAAAAAATAGTGAAGATAAAATATGGTTATCAAAAAGTTGGCAAAGTTTTTAATAAAAAAAGTAAGTTATTAGAAAAATATATAGTAATCCCTTGGGCATTAATGGGGCTTTATGGAAGTATTTTTTTACGTTGGATGATAGAAGTACTAATTTCTTTTTATATTAAATGCAATCTTATTTATATTGACAGTCATAATGGCGTGTATAAGATCTTTTATTTCTATTAAATGGAGGTTTAAAAAGAGAGTATTAAAGGAATAATAGTTAAATAAAAAATATAAAAAGCTAAGAAGTTACAGATTTCTTAGCTTTTTAAAAATACAAAGAAATATATTGCATTGTAAAATTTTTATAACTAAAAAAAGACGAGAAAATTTTTCTCGTCTTTTGAGTTATAAACATTATTTATTATCGCAAGGTAAGGCATAATTAAACCAAGTGAAATAAGAATAATAGGTGTAACAATGTTCATTGTTGTTTGGAATACACTTCCTGGTGTGTACATACCTGTGATACAAGCAAATGCTGTTAGGAAGAAACACCAAGCTCCTAAACCAATACCGATATATTTATTCTTAACGAATTTATAATCAGCTTGGAATTTACCAGCTGCTTTTTTCAAGAAGATATAAGCAGCAAATACCCATAGGTAACGAAGTGGCATACAAACAGCGTTTAATTTAACTAACCATCTGAATAGTTCGTTTACTTCTTTGATTCCGAACATAGGAATAATTAAAAGGATAGATACGATAACACCAACTAATTTTAATCCGTTAGTGTAAACATCGTTACTATTTTTAACTAATAATTTTTTCGGAATGTATTGTTCATCAGAACTTTCTAGTAACATACGTAATGGTGCGTCAATTGAGATAATAACGATTGATACTTGACCGATAAAGTCAACTACTGCATAAATAACTAAGAATAAGTTACCAACACCGTAGTAGTTACCTAATGTTTGGAATGCATAATAAGTACCATTAGTTAATAAGTCTTTTGGAATGTTATTAGTATCAAACATTAAAGCAAGGGCAAATGTTCCTAAAATAGCTGTTGTTACAACCATAAGAACTAACGCCATCATTCCTTTAGGGAAATCAGTTGAAGGTTTTTTCATCTTGTTAACATAAGGTGAAATCTTCTCACAACCACCAACTGCAAAGACCAGAATCGCTATTGATGTAACATATTTAACATCAAATGTCGGCATAAATGTATCTAATGACCAGTCGATGTTATATGTTTTAGCTCCTGTAATAGAAGGTGCTGTAATAGCCATCAAAATGAATAATAATGACATAATAAACATTGATGATCCTGCTAAAGTCGCAAGTTTTTTGATGAAGTTAACTCCTCTAGCTGCTAAGAATAACGCTACTAAGAAAATAACTAGTGAAATAATTTGTACATAAGTTATATTCATTTTACTAATACGGTTATCTCTGAACAGTGCCCAACTAAACGCTGCGATAATACGTGATGGTTTTTGAGAAATATAAGGCATATGTACTACCCAAATTGTCCATCCAGCATAATAAGCTAGTAATTTACTGTGTGTTTCTTTAATCCAAGAACTAACACCTCCACCAGCATCTTTAAATGTAGATCCTAGTTCACCAACGATTAGTGAATACGGAATAAAGTAAATTACGAAGATTAAAACCCATGAGAAAATAGATTTAAGTCCGCCAAATTCTGAATATCCGTTAACGATATTACCGAACGCCCAAACAGTAGAGAAGGCCATGAACGCTAACGTATACCAAAATATCTTTTTAGCTTCTTTCTCCATATAATCTTCCTCCTAAAATATTTAATTTTTAATTCTGCACTAAGCATTAATAAAAAAATATTAGCATAGTACATACAATTATTCAAGTAATATTGGTATTTTTTTCTAATAAATTATTCTATAATTTCTGCTAAGATTAAGAATTTTTAGAAAAAAATTATAAAAAAATATGTTTGCAAAATCATTTTTTTAGAATAGTTATTTTACAGAAAACAAGTAATATAAGGATATTTAGAATCTCTGATAATGAAAAAGGATAAATGATTTTCATTTATAATAATTGTGTTAAAAATACATATTTTTCTAAGTATTATAGATTATAGCTTAGTTATATTGTAAATTATGAAAATTATTAGAAAAATGAATATATACATTAAAAACTAAAGAGTAATTTTTTTAATAAACATATATATTTTCAAAAAAAGTGTATTTAAATTTATGTGAAAAAGTTTAATAATAACACTAGATTCCAAATTTTATAATTCGTTTACAATAAGATTAAAAACTTGACAATGTTATAAATTAATCGTAATATATGTGTAGATAATAGATTGTAATTATTTATTATTAATTATTCATTTATAATTTTATATATCTATATAAGATTGTAGATAAAAAGAAAGGAGAAAAGTATATTAATGAAAAAAATCACAAAAAGTAATTAAAATGAGTGTTACCGCAATATTTACATTCATAGGATTACTATTTGTATCTTCATTAACAGCAAACGCAGCTGAAGGTAAAGAACTTACAAAAAGTTGTTACTGATATTTCTGTTACAGATGCAGGAAATAATGCAGTTAAACCTGACGCTAATGGTAATTATAATGTTACTACTGATAGAGCATACCGTTTTTTTCAGCAAACTTTGATTTAACGAATTACAACGGTAACTTATCAGAAGGGGATTATTTTAATTTAAAAATTCCTAATTCAGTAACTGTTCAAAAACATTCAGCTGATATTAAAGATACAAAAACACAAGTCGTTATTGCTGAATCACAAGTAACACCAAATGCAAACGACCAAGGTGGTAATGCTAAAGTAACACTTAAAAACTTCTCTGAATATCTAACTACTACTAAAAGTGATGATATAAGAGATATAACAGGTCATTTTACTATTGATTTCTTATTCAAAAAAGATCAAACTAAAACACCTGTGACTTTTGATAGCTTAGCTGTGAAAAATAAAATAACTCATACTTTTACATCAACAACTAATGACGGAGAAGATAAAGGTTATGAAAACTTCGCTAAAAATGGTAATGATGTCGAGAACAAAGGATGGACTTCTGAAAAATTAGCAGCTGTAGGTTCTACTTCTAAAGGAAATATTTACTCACCATGGCGCGTACGCGTTAATGCTGGGAAAAAAGACTATGGAAGCAACTTAGCATTAGTAGATGAAATAGTAACTGATACTACACATGCAGCTATTCAATATATTCCTGAATCATTAACAGTATACAAAGCTACTATTAATGATGGTACTTCTGAAGTACCAGCTGGGGCTGTTAAACTAACTGAAGGTACTGACTACACAGTTGAGTGGAACAGCAACTATACTTCTTTAAAAGTAATTTTTAAAGATGGTTCACAATCATACTATGTTACTTATAACACTACAACTCCTGGAGACGGAAGTTTAGTAGGTAATAAAGTTGCATTACTAAAAAAATAATACTGAAGCACTTCCTCAACGCAATAATCGCTTAATTTACGGATATGTAAGTGAGAGATTATCAGTATTAAATGAAGCAATTAATGCTAATCCAATTTACAAAAATCAAAAATTAATAAAACTGATAAAGTAAAAAGTAACACCTGTTCAAGGCGCTGTATACACAATTATAAATCCAGAAGGCGTAGTAGTTGAAGATGTTACTACAGATGAAAAACGGAGTGGCAGTTTCTAAAAGAATTATCAAAAAGATTATTTAGGAAAAGTGTTCACAATAATGGAAAAAAATTAGCACCAAAAAGGTTATAAACTAGATCCAACTGTTTATACAGTAACAATTGGTGAGAATAATTCAATTATCAATCTTCAAGATGAACCAGAAGATACACCTCCAACTCCACCAACACCAACTCCAAACAAACCGGTTAAACCTAATGAACCAGGAAAACCTGAAAAACCAGGTAAACCAAATAAACCAGGTAAACCAACTACACCAGTAGTAAAAAGAAAAAAAGCTAAAAAAAGCTGTTCTTCCAAAAAAACTGGGGTAGAAACTAATAGCTTAGCTGTAGCAGGTTTAGTTATCGGATTAGGTGCGTTAGCTTTAAGACGTAAAGCAAATAAATAATATAATAAGACGAACTTAGGAAACTAGGTTCGTTTTTTTTTTTATTGTCTTTTGATTAGTACAGAAAAAGGGTAAAATATAGCAAAATTAATATAACCAAAAAATTTGTATCCATTATAATTCCATTAGTTATATTTTAAATAGGTATTGTAATATTATATTAATCAAAAGTAATTTAATAATTTGGACTAAATATATTAAATTTCCTCTTGAATTCGTTTTCGATATAAACTATAATGATTTTTTTATAAAAAGTTTTTATAATTTATATAAGGAGTTGAGGGTACTTTGAAAAAAACGGAGAAGTACATTAGTAAAACTTATTATATTTATGATGGGGTTAGTAACAATCTCATTATTAGTAACAACAGTTTTTTTATGAGAGGATATATAAAAGATCGTGAAGAAGAGATTATTCGTCAAAAAATTAGTGCTACAGCAAAGATAATTGCGATGGATAAGAGTATTCAAGAAGCGGTAAAAAATAAAAATCAAGAAAAGTTCATTCAACATTTTACATTGGCGGCGATGGAAGAAACACGAACGGATTTTATAGTAGTAACTGATAAAGATTTTGTTAGGTATTCTCATCCAAAAGAAGAGTTGATAGGCTCTAAGTTTTCGAATATTGAAGATATTGAAGCAACATTTACTCAAGGTGATCATTATAGTAAGCAAACTGGACCACTTGGGGAAGGGGTTAGATTTTTTACAGCTCTAAAAGATGAAAATGGTAATGATATAGGGGTTGTCTGTGTAGGATATACTAAAAGAACAGTAGAAAACCAAATCCTAGAAGCACAGAAAAATTTATTTTTCTCATTATTAATTGGCCTTGGGGCTGCAATAGGGTTATCTTTTTTTATTTAATAAAAAAATTGAAAAAGATTCTTCTGAATTTAGATCCCGAAGAGATTGCACAACTTTATATAGAAAAAGAGTTAATAGCTGATCATGTTTCAGAAGGAATCATTGGGATAGATAAATACAAAAATATAATAGTTATAAATAGTAGTGCAAATAATCTACTAAAAAGCTAAACTATCTAATGAAATAAAAATTAATGAAACTCTTAATGAAGATATTTATAATTTATTATTTAGAGATATTTTAAAAAACGAGAGAAAAATAGTCAAGATGAACAAATAGTAATTAATAATATGGATCTATTATTGAATAGAAATCCAATTTATTATAAAGGTAGATTATATGGTGCGGTAGTAACTTTACGTGATCAATCAGAAATGAAACAGCTTATTACAGAACTAAGTGGTACTGAAAAATATAATGATAGTTTACGTGAACAGAGTCATCATTTTATGAATAAATTACATGTTCTTCAAGGATTGATAGAATTGAGTCTTATGAAGAAGTTGCGAAGTATATAACCTATTTAAAACAAGATTACCATGAAAAAAATAGGTCATATTACTGAAAAATATAAAAGTACCGTCAATAGCTGGATTTTTACTTGCTAAAAGCACGAGAAAGTCGAAATAAAAGATATCCAGTTAGTGGTTGATTCGGATTCATTATTATATCAACATAATGGTTTAGAAACAATTTATAATGAATTGTTGATTATATTAGGTGTACTAATAGATAATTCAATAGATGCTTTGGAAAAACATAAATGAAGGAAAAAAATAATTGTTTATCTTTATCTAAATCTAGAGGAAAAAGTTTTATTATGTTCAGTAGAAGATAATGGAGCAGGGATCAAGGAAGTTGATAAAGAAAAGAGTATTCAAAAGGGGATATTCAACAAAAGGAGAAAAATAGGGATACGGTTTAGAGGCCGTTGAAATGATTGTTAAGAAATATAACGGTTTAATAGATGTGGACAGTAAAGAAAACAAGGGTACTAAGTTTAATATAGAAATACCCGTACTGGAGGATTAAAAGTGAGAGTATTAATAATTGAAGATGATTCCATGGTAGCTATGATACATAAAGAATACTTTAATAGAAAAGAAGTCGATTTTACGCTAGACCATGCGTCATCACTTAAAGAAGCAGAGCTATATTTAGAAAGTAATATACCAGATTTGGTAGTTTTGGATAACTATTTATCTGATGGTAAGGGGATTAGTCTCCTGTCTAAGTTAAGGAAATATCCTGTAGTTATGATAACGGCGGCTAATGATATTCAAACGGTAGAAGCGGCATTATCAAGTGGGGTAGTAGATTATTTAGTCAAACCATTTACGTATGAAAGATTTTCTCAAGCGATTGATAAAGTATTAAACTTCAAGTCGTTAATGTCTAAAGAAAAAGGTAAATCAAGAAATGTTAGATGATTATTTAAGTATCACTAAAGAACATGAAGATATTGATGAATTACCAAAAAGGATTATCAAAAATAACATTAAAGAAAAATTGTTGAAAAATTTATTAAGTAGAAATGAAGGATTTAATACACAACAAATAGCTGATGACTTAGATATTTCTAGAATAACTATAAGAAAGTATCTAAACTATATGGTTAATATGAACGTGTTAAGTGAAGATGCTGAGTATAGTACTTCTGGTAGACCAGTTTCGATTTTTCAATGTAATCTGTAAGGAAAGATTAAAGAAATTGTTATAGAAATACCTGTAGTTTTTTATGATATACTACAAAACTAAATCTTAAAAATTATAAATATTTCTACTGAAATAACGTACACAATGTATAAAAAAATAATAAATGATAAAAAAATAGCTAATTGATAGAAAATGTCTCTAAATTAGCTATTTTTATTTGTTTACTTAGTTACATAACTTATAATAGTTATTTAACGTTGGAATATTTTTTTATAAATGTTATAGTATAAAAGTATTATCGTGTATTAGTACACGAAATTATAAAAAGGGAGATTATATATTTTATGAATTTTTTTAGATGTTTTTGTAAAAACACTAGCAGATCAAAAAAATTAACACTGCTATTATTTCAAGTATCGCAATTATATTATTAGGTTATTTTTTTGTCGTAAGAAAGATTTATTTAAAGATAATACTGCAAAAGTACTTACAAACGTTGTTTTTAACAGTATCTTTACCAGCATTAGCTTTTTAAATCATTCTTAGTAGATATAGATGAGAAAAATTAACTCAAGGTATTAACGTTCTTATTTGGGGAATTCTTGTATATATCGTTTTAATTATTTTAAGTAAACCTTTATTTATGAAATTTAAAGGTGACCAACAAGATACAATGCGTGTATTAGCAATCTTTGGATCAACAACATTCTTCGGGATTCCAATCGTAACAGCAATCTATGGACCAACTGGTACATTATATGCTTCAATCTTTAATATTGGATATCGTATTTTCTTATATTCATATGGATATATCAAAATGAGTGGTCTAAAAATGACTATGAAAAAATGTTAAGACAATGTTCTTAAATCCAATCGTTATTGCAACATTCTTAGGATTATTTATTTGGTTATTCCAAGCGCACTTACCACAAGTTAGTGTTAATGTAGTAGATGCTAAAACTGGTGCAAAAGCTGTAAAACAATTTGCATTCTTACGTTTTGACCAAACATTACCACAGTTTAATCAAATCTTAACTTATCTTTTCTGGACTATGTTCACCATTAGCTTGGTTAGCAATTGGTTCTACTTTAGGTTCTGTATCATTTAAAGAAGCATTATCAAACAAACCAACTTGGTACTATACATTTATTAAATTAATTGCTATTCCAGCTATTAACATAGCAATCTTAGCAATTTTATCAGTAACTCACATTTTACCAGTTGACCTAACTGCTTTAGGAACTATCGTAGTAATGATGGCGACACCACCAGCAACAGTAGCTGCAGCTTATGCAATTAGCTTTGATAAAGATGCAGTACTTGCTTCTAACGCTTCACTTTTAGGTACTTTAGGAGCAGTTGTTCTTACTCCAATATGGATCGTTATTGTTCAAATTATTGGAGCATTAGGAATTTTCCATTAATAAATATAAAACTAATAAATTAAGCCAATAGGCAATTGTGGAGCAGGGTGCTTATTATAACCTCGCTTTTACTAAAAATATATAAAATGAAAGAAGGATTTTTAAAAATGACATTAAAAGTAGTATGTTATGGTGTAAGACCGAACGAAGTACCATTTTTGAAAAAAATTAAACAAATATAACTTTGAATTAAGATTAGTAGAAGAATTATTAAATCATGATAATATTGATACAGCAGAAGGAATGGATGCTGTTATCTTACGTGGTAACTGTGTAGCTGACAGACAAAAATATTGAAAAAAATGTCAGAATATGGAATTAAATACGTATTTACTCGTACAGTAGGATTTAACCATATTGATTTACAAGCAGCAGCTGACTACAATATGAGTGTAGCTCGTGTTCCTGGATATTCTCCAAATGCAATTGCAGAATTATCTTTAACATTAGCTATGTCATTATTACGTCACGTTTCACACACAGTAAACAAAACTTCTAAATATGACTTCCGTGTTGATGGAACAATGTTCAGTAAAGAAATTCGTAACTGTAAAGTTGGAATCATTGGAACTGGTAAAATTGGTTTAACAGAAGCAAAACTATTCAGAGGATTAGGTGCAGATGTTTATGGATACGATGTATTCCAAAGTGAAGAAGCAAAACACGTAGTTAAATTCGTTGAAATGGATGACTTATTAGAAAAATGTGATATCGTAAGTTTACATGTTCCTTATTTCCCTGGTAAAAATGATAAGATGGTAAATGCTGAATTTATTTCAAAAATGAAAGATGGCGCTATCTTAATCAATACAGCACGTGGTGAGTTACAAGATAACGAAGCTATTTTAGAAGCAATTAAATCTGGTAAACTTGATGGATTTGGTACTGATGTATTTGCGAATGAAGCAGCATTCTTCTTTAAAAACTTTGAAAATGGAGATGAAATCTCAGACCAAACAGTAAGAGAATTAGTTGATTTATATCCAAAAGTATTAGTAACTCCACATATCGGATCAAATACTGATGAAGCATTATCAAATATGATTGAAATCAGCTATGATAACTTAAACGATGTATTAACTACTGGTTCAACTGCAAATGCAATAGAATTACCAGCAGTAAAATAATACTTTGCGCAAGAGACTAAACATAAAAAGTTTAGTCTTTTTTTATGTAATTATATGATATAATTAAAATGAATAGTTAGGAGGAAAAACTAATGAGCTTTTTATTGATAAATTAGTACTATTATTTTTTTATTGGCTGGGCATGTATTAGTTCCGTTAATATTTTTAATAATAATATTTTTATGAAAAGAAAAATCAAAAAGGGATAGTAGACCAATTCCTTGGACAGCGTTGCTTATTATACAAGCTGTTTTAGATTTTACTATTTTGCCTATTTGGATGTTTATGGGAGCATTTGTTGGTGTGATGACTACTGATGCGCCAGGAAGTAGTACATTATTTGCGGATGCGTCAATGTTTGGTTTATTTGCAACAATTATTTTAAATGTTATAGCACTTATAATAACTACAAGGGGCTTAAACAAACAAAGAAAAGAGGAATATAGAAATGGTGTATTATGGCCTTATGCTATAATAATTATATATATTTTTAGCACTTCCATTTAGATTTTTTTGTATGGAGTATTCCATTGGTTTTTATTAATAATAGTGAAATATATATGAGAAGCTATCAGTAAGATAATCTCTTTTTTTAATAGCTTGATATATGATATAATAAACGAAATATTTAGGAGGAATTTCTAATGGCATTGAGTGATATATTATTTGGATTATTACTTTTATTTATATTGTCAGGATATGTATTAATCCCTTTAACTTTTTTTATTAATAATATTATTAATGAAAAAGAAGTAGAAAAAGAAAAACAAAAATGGATATAATATTAAACCTATGCCTTGGTCAACGCTACTTGCAATACAATTTGCTATAGATATGACTGTTTCTCCAATATGGATGTTTTTTTGGATCATTTTGTAGGGGTAATGACTACAGACTCACCAGGAAGTACTCCGCTTTATTTTTTTATACAACAGTAATATGTGCTATAGTAACTGTGATTTTAAACATAATTTTTACTTAGAGTATGTATTGTAGGAATAAATAAGCAACGTAAAGAAGTAAAATATGCAACCTACATTATGGCCTTATGCTTTAATAATTATTTATATATTTGCAATTCCAGGTAGATTTATTTATGCAATTTTCCATTAGTTTTATTGGAAATATGTGTTATTGAATGAATATATGAGAGGTTATCGTGAAGATAATCTCTTTTTGTATATATATGATATAATGAAGAAAAGGGATTCTTGAGGAGGGGGATAAATCATGGGTTTTTCTTTTTACGGTTATATAATAATATCAATTTTTATATTTATAATATTTTTTTGGAACAATTTTAATTATAAAAGCTTCTGGAGGAAATGTATATTTGGAAATGCTATGGAATAAAATCCTTGTAATATCTATAATTGTCGGGTTAGTGATTTCACCGATTTGTATATATATGTGTTTATTTCTTAGTGCACTTTTTGGGCAGTGTTGATGAATTGAGATTTACTGTAATTGCAAGTTTTATAACGATGTTCATATACATAATAATAATAGTTTTTTTGCAGTAGGAAACGATAGAAAGAATAAAATAATACAAAAGAAATAATAAAAATTAGTTATTATTACAGCTTTTAAATAACACTTTCAAGAGACTATCAGTAAGATAGTCTTTTCTTTTTATACAAATATTAATCGTATGTTATAATATAAAAATAATTTATAGGGAGGATAAGTAAGTAATGACAGACAATAGAATGAATTTGATATTTTATTATGGCCATATATCCGTACCTATATTTTTATATTATTAATATTCTTTATGAGATATAGAAGAAAAACGTAAGGGATTAGATGTAGATTTAACTATGCCATGGAAACCACTACTTGTAATTCAAGTAGTTTTAACCTGTACACTTTTAGCGGTTTGGCTTTCTATAGGCTTGTTATTAGCTGTTGGTTCTGCAATATTAGGTCTTATTGCTTCAGTAAGTGATTTAACATTGTTTGAAAAAGTATACAGAATATGTATGGGGTATGCTTTTTAAGTGATGTGTTTACGGTAATCTTAAACTATGGTTCTATTTTGATGTGTACTATAGGTTATAATAAACTAAGAATAAGTAACAATAAAGAACCATTAAAAGCATTATATTATATTTTCGCAATATTTTTCTTAGTGTTACCATTGTTATTATTCATACCACCACTATTTAGTTATTTACTTTATAAGTTGCATTATATTTAATATAAAAACAAGGATAGATATAAACAATTAAGTTATATATCTATCCTTATTTTATTTATTTTGTTACAACGAATGAATACCATTCATTATCTGAAGTTTCTTCTACTAGTTTGAATCCACGTTCTAACATTTTTTTCAAGAAGTTCATCTTTTTTTATCTTTAATAATACCAGAAGTAATATAGTATCCACCATCTTCAAGTAACTTATATGCATCATCTAACATTAATTCAATAATATGAGCTAGTATGTTAGCAACGATAACATTATATTTTTGTTTTCTTTTGTAAGAAGGCTAGCTTCTTCAACAGTTATTCTATTTTCTAAGTTATTAGTGCAAAAGTTTTCACGTGATACATCAACAGCTAGTTTATCTAAGTCAACAGCTTTTTATTTCACCATCTGTTAAATAACTTGCAGCGATACTAAGAATACCACTTCCACAACCAACATCGATAATATTGTCATGAGGTTTTACGTATTTTTCTAAGTTTTTAATACAAAGTGAAGTAGTTTCATGTCCACCAGTACCAAAAAGCCATACCAGGATCAATATTGATTACATATTTATTTTCTTCATTCTCATATTCACGCCATGTAGGAACTATAACAAACTTCTCACCAATATTAAGAATATCGAAGTAATCTTTCCAAGAATTTTTCCCAATCACTATCTTTTTATAGTAGTAGTTTCAATTTTTGAAGAATTCACCAATATTAATATTTTTTTCCCTAATTGTTCTAATTCACCTTTGAAACGAGCAAATGTCTCATCATCAAAGTTTAGTTCATTTATATATCCTTTTACGATAACACCAACATCAGGGAAGTCAGTAGGACTAAGTTCAACAATAGTTCCAAAGTCATCGTGTAAGTTTTCTTCTAATGTAGTAGGGTCTTCAATAGCGACCCTGTAGAACCATAATCTAAAAAGAATAGATTCAACTATTTCACTAGCTTCATTAGTAGTATGAATAGTAATTTCAATCCAATTTTCCATTTTATACCTCACAATTATTTATATTTTATTTACAAGTACTAAAATTATTAAAAATTTCAGTGATTAATATCCTCAAACATCTTATAATATTTTTATCGTTATTATCAAATGAAAAAGGGTATTATATAGTTAGTTGAAAAATTATAAAAATATAATTTTATAAACTACTTTTATATATGTAGTAGAGTAACTTATATACTAGTATTATGTTGTTTTATTGAAAATCTTTAATTATATTAAAAATTCTTGACAATGATAGTGGTTTAGTATAATATAGATAAATAAACCATAAAAAAATAAAGAGTAAGAAGACTTTTTATTTCATGTTTTTTAGAAGAGAGTTTAATCCATAGGCTGAGAGGTTAAATATTAATGATTGAAAATGAGCAACACTTTATAGAACCGAATATAATTTATAGAGGTATCAGTATTCTGATATAAATTAGGGTGGCACCACGAAATTAGCATTCGTCCCATGTAGTTTTTTTAAACTATGTGGGGCGCTTTTTATTATAAAGCATTATAACCCTTGATAAATAATCGGTTATGTACTAGTATGGAATAGAATAATATATATAAATTGGAGGAACTTATGTCAACTATTACAAAAGAACAAGTAAATCACATTGCACATCTTTCAAGATTAGAAATCCAAGAAGATGAAGTTGATGGTTATATTGAAAAATTAGAGAAAGTTGTAGATTTATTTAATGAGCTAAATAGTGTTGATACAGAAAATATCAAACCAACTTACCACGTTCTAGATTTAGTTAATGTATTTAGAGAAGACGTAGCTCAAGAAGGTATGGATAGAGAAGAAGTTCTTAAAAACTCTAAAGAAACTGAAGCAGGACAATTTAAAGTACCTACTATCTTAGAATAAAATTAGTAAGGAGATAATTTGATGAGTTTATTACATGAATCAATCGAAAGTTTAGAAAGTAAACTTAAAAATAAAGAAATTAAACCTAGTGATCTTGTTAAAGAATCATTAGATAGAATTAAAGCTACTGAAGATAAAATCGGTTCATTTATTACAGTAACTGAAGAAGTAGCGTTAAAACAAGCTGAAGAATTAGACCGTCGCCAAGAAGCGGGAGATGTAGAAGGAAAATTATTCGGTATTCCAATGGGAATCAAAGATAATATCGTAACTAAAGACATCCAAACTACATGTGCTTCTAAAATCTTAGAAGGATTCAATCCAATCTATAGTGCGACAGTAATGGATAAATTAAATGCTGAAAATCCAATTTTAATGGGTAAATTAAACATGGATGAATTCGCAATGGGTGGATCTACTGAAACATCTTACTACAAACTTACTCGTAACCCACATGATTTAGACGCAGTACCTGGAGGATCAAGTGGTGGTTCAGCAACATCTGTAGCTGCAGGACAAGTAAGCTTCGCATTAGGTAGTGATACTGGTGGTTCAGTACGTCAACCAGCTTCATACTGTGGTATCGTAGGATTAAAACCTACTTACGGACGTGTATCACGTTTTGGATTAGTAGCATTCGCTTCATCATTAGACCAAATTGGACCAATGACACGTACAGTAAAAGATAATGCACGTGTATTAGAAATCATCTCAGGATTAGATGCCCACGATATGACTAGTGCTCCTGTAGAAGTACCAGAGTTTAGTAAAATTATTACAGGAGATATCAAAGGTAAGAAGATTGCTCTTCCTAAAGAATACTTCGGTGCTGGTATTGACGAAGATGTTAAAAAAGCAGTTCTTGATGGAGTAAAATACTTAGAAAGCCAAGGAGCTATCGTAGAAGAAGTAAGTCTTCCAAGTACGGACCACGTTATTTCTACATACTACGTAATAGCGTCAGCTGAAGCAAGTTCAAACCTTTCACGTTTTGACGGAATTCGTTACGGATATAGAAGTCCAAACGCAACAAACTTAGAGGAAATCTACAAAAAAACTCGTGGAGAAGGATTTGGTGCTGAGGTAAAACGTCGTATTATGTTAGGAACTTACGTATTATCTTCAGGATACTACGATGCTTACTACAAAAAAGCACAACAAGTTCGTACATTAATTAAACAAGACTTCGATAGAGTATTTGAAGAATACGATGTAATTATTGGACCAACTGCTCCGACAGTAGCATTCAATATCGGTGAAGAAATCGATGATCCAGTAACTATGTACGCAAATGATATATTAACAATTCCAGTGAATATGGCTGGTTTACCAGGTATTAGTATCCCATGTGGATTCAAAGGTAAACGTCCAATCGGTATGCAAATTATTGCTAAACCATTCGCAGAGTCAACACTTTTATGATGTAGCGTATAACTTTGAACAACACTACAACTTACACGATAAAAATAGAATTATAATAGGAGAAACAAGATGCATTTTGAAACAGTAATTGGACTAGAAGTCCATGTAGAATTAAAAACAGATTCAAAAATATTTTCACCATCTCCAGCTCACTTTGGTGCAGAACCAAACACTAACACTAACGTAATTGACCTAGGATATCCTGGGGTACTTCCAGTAGTAAATAAAAGAGCAGTAGAATGGGGAATGAAAGCAGCTATGGCTCTTAATATGACAGTAGCTCGCGAATCAAAATTTGATAGAAAAAACTACTTCTATCCAGATAACCCGAAAGCATACCAAATTTCTCAATTTGATCAACCAATTGGGGAAAATGGTTGGATAGATATCGAAGTAAATGGTGAAACTAAACGTATCGGTATTACACGTGCTCACCTTGAAGAAGATGCAGGTAAATTAACTCACAAAAATGGTTATTCACTAGTTGACCTTAACCGTCAAGGAACACCACTTATCGAAATCGTTTCTGAGCCAGATATTAGAACACCAGAAGAAGCATATGCTTACTTAGAAAAATTACGTTCAATTATTCAATATATCGAAGTATCTGACGTTAAGATGGAAGAAGGTTCAATGCGTTGTGACGCGAACATTTCTATTCGTCCATATGGTCAAGATGAATTCGGTACAAAAACTGAGCTTAAAAACTTAAACTCATTCACTTTTGTTAAAAAAGGATTAGAGTACGAAGAAAAACGTCAAGAGCAAGTTATTCTTGCAGGTGGAACACTCGAACAAGAAACACGTCGTTTTGATGAAACTACAGGAGCAACAAAACTAATGCGTGTTAAAGAAGGTTCAGATGATTACCGCTACTTCCCAGAACCAGATATCGTGCCTATGATTATCTCAGATGAGTGGATGGAAGAAGTAAGAAAAACTATTCCAGAACTTCCAGATGCTCGTCAAAAACGATATCAAGAAGAACTTGGATTACCAGCATATGATGCACACGTACTAACATTAACTAAAGAAATGTCAGATATGTTCGAAAAAACTGTATCATTAGGAGCTGATCCAAAATTAGCATCTAACTACTTAATGGTTGATGTGAATGCATACTTAAACAAAGTTCAAAAAGAACTTAGCGAAACTAAACTTACTGCAGAAGGTTTAGCAGGAATGATTAAATTAATCACTGACGGAACTATCTCAAGTAAAATCGCTAAAAAAGTATTCGCTGAATTAATCGAACACGGTGGAGATGCTGAGAAGATAGTTAAAGAAAAAGGTCTTGTTCAAGTATCAGACAGTGGTCAATTATTAGCTTGGGTTAACGAAGCATTAGATAACAATCCAAAATCTATTGAAGATTACAAAAACGGACGTGACCGTGCTATTGGTTTCCTAGTAGGGCAAATTATGAAAGCTTCTAAAGGTCAAGCCAACCCACAAATGATTAACAAAATGTTATTAGAAGAAATAGGAAAAAGATAATAGAATACAATAAAAAACTCGAAACAGGGAGAAATCTTTTGTTTCGGGTTTTAATTATAATAAAGTATAATAAATTCATTGACATACGTATTAATACGTAGTAATATAAAAGTGTCAGGAGGTTGTTTTTATGCCGATGACACAAGATGAAATGGTTAAACTGTTGAAAAAGCATGGCTTTATTTTACAAAAAGGCAGCAAAGGTTCTCATGTAAAGATGACGAAACCTGGACAGTTTAGACCAATCATAATTCCTAAAGGTGAATTGAATAAATTTACTGAAAAGGGGATATTAAAGGATGCAGGGTTATTATAACCCTCATCCACTATAAAGAGGTGATTGTATGTTAATTAGCTATCCTGCGATTTTCTATTTTAATAATGAAGGCGAAAAAATCTCATCATATAATGTATATTTTCCAGATATTAATGGTTCTGGTACTCAAGGAAAAGATATACCTGAAGCTATGAGTATGGCTTCCGATTACTTGGGGCTAATGCTTGCTAGTTATATTGAAAATGGAGAAAAACTACCAGTGGTAAGTGATATAAATAAATTATCTATTAAGGATGATTATCCATTTAAAGATGATCCTGAATTAAAAAGATTATTATGTATTTGAAAAATCTTTTGTTTCAATGGTTGTTGTTGATTCGGAACAGTATTTAGATAGTTCTACTTTGGTAAAAACATTGTCTATTCCTAAGTGGGCTAATGATGTAGCGATAAAGTATAATATTAATTTTTCTCAATTGTTAACAAATGCAATAGCGGAAGAAACTATAAAATATGATTAAAATGTATGAATATCTCTAAGGCTAAATATTTTAGAGATTTTTCCACTTAACATAAAAAAAGTGCACCTTATAAAAATTAGTTTTCACTAAAATTTAAGATGCACTTTTTATTTTTTTGTAGTTGATATTTATGTCCAATATATTGAAAGATCCTTACTGTATTATTTTCTTGTGGAGTATTTACTTTGAAGAAAAAGTAATGATCTCTTTTTATCTTTTTGATTTATTCGTAGCTAATCTGAAAAAAGTTACTATTGTTATTCATCATTAAACTTAAAATATCATCAGTTAGAAATGTTAAAGGGATGTTTAAGGCAGAATACTTATAGAAATCTTTTTCAAATTTATCATAGTTACTACTGAAATAATCAAATTGGACTTCATGTTGATTTAATTTATTCATAGTCTAATTCCTCTGCGATTGAAACTTTTAATATGTCTTTTATGTCGATTTGAATAATAGTATCTTTTGTTGTAAAGTAAATATAGTCATTTTGGCAGTCTGTTACTTTTTCCTAAAAACGGAGCTATTTGTTTAGTTGTATATAAATAAGCTAGCCCTTTTAAAGAAAAAAATAGCTGATTTAATAATAAACGTTTTTCAGCTATATCCATATTTATAGAAAAAAATCTATAGTATTACCTTTGAGTATTAATAGCTGTAGTATGTTCCGAAATAAAAAATCCCATCCATTTTGCCATACCACAGTCTACATATTGCCTAGCTGATTTATAGGGTAGGTAGCTTCTATTAATCATGATATCCCATCCATGCCACCAGCATGCCCGCCAACTAGTTTACTTCGCTCTTTAACACGAGAGCCTTCCATTAAAATACTACCATTTTGAACAGCTAAAAAGCCATATTTATCACGAATAGAATCGAGAGTTTTGTCGATTTTCTCCTGTTTTTCTATTGCCTTAATATCATCAAATAACGAAATTATAGTTATATTATCATCTACTAAATTATCATATCTTACTGAAATAGAACGAACAGCGCCACCTGTATATTTCTTTCTGAATAGTGCTAATATGTAATCTGTTAGTTCTTTTGTATTTTGAGTAGGTTTAATTTTTTGAGATGCAACAAGAGGTCTTTTTTCTTCTATGCGACTATAGCTAATAGTTATATGTACTGACTTAGCTTTCTTTTTAGCACGTCTTAATCTTATAGCTACTTGTTCAGCCATTTCTGATAATACTAGTTCTATTTGTGACTTAACGGTATAGTCTTTAGGTAAAACTTGTGAATTTCAAGACCCTTTGATTTTGGTTTATACGGAACGGAAGGTTTGCTTTTCATCAACGCCATTAGAATGAAACCACAGCTGTACTCGATAATACCAAATTCCTTTTTAAGTATATCCGGATTAGCATTTGCTAAATCACGTATAGAATATATTTTTAATTTATTCAATCTTTTTTTCAGTTCTTGAACCAATTCCCCAAAAAATCAGTAAGAGATTTTATATTCCAAACCTTAGTTTCGACATCTTCATAAGACCAATTAGCTCGCATAGTATTAGTCTTTTTAGCTTCATTATCAAGCGCCAACTTAGCGAGTAAAGGATTAGCATTACTCATACCAATAGTAGAGAAAAACACCAGTTTTTTCCAAATATCACGCTGGATTTTAGCGCAAATAATATCTAACTTTTCACGTCTAGACTTAGTAGTATCCTTTATAAAAATAGTTTAATGATTGTGTTAAATCGATAAAACCTTCATCGATAGAGTAGGGATGAATATCTTCATCAGGAACATAATTTTTTTAGCACGTTTAATATTTGAATATTTTTTTCTATATATAAGTTCATTCTAGGAGGAACTATAAGTGTTTTTTTAGCCCAAGATTCAACATGTTGGATATATTCAGGAGTAATTTTCATACCAAAGCGTTTAGCATTGTAATAAGAAAAAGTTCTATCATTAATATTAAAAGGGAGGTCATAGCTGCGACCAACATTATTTTTTTACCGAATACCTCTTTGAAAAACAGGTGAACTTGCAAGAATTAAAACCATTGCAGTTATCAGCACGACTCATAACACAAAAGTGAAGTAGTTAGGGATTTAATCCACGTTCTACACATTCAACACTGGCATAAAAAAGACTTCATATCGATAAAAAGCAATATCAGAATGAGGTTCTAATGTGTAATCGATAATTCCCATAGCTACACCTCGCTAATAGGTCTAAAACTTTTAGTGACTAATCCTACTATTCTTACTTCATCGATAGGGGCGATAATATCATCATATTTATCATTTAATGATACTAAGCGTACTTTATCTTCTTCGATATAGACCTTTTAATATAAGTTTCTTCATTGTACACTACGGCATATATTAAACCATCATAGTCAAAACCAGTTTTCTTAATAAGGGCTACATCACCGTTATGATACTTAGGTTCCATAGAATCCCCATCTACCCAAGAGGCGATATCATAGTCATATTCGCTATTGAAATAAACAGTATCGAATTCATAATTTTCATTATAGTAGTTACCTAGACCAGCAGATAATTTCGCATGGACACGGTATTTATATAACTGAGAAAAATATAACTCATTGGCTACTTTTAGAAGTTTTTGCTTGTTAATATCATTTAGTTGTAAGTATCTGTTGACTATTTCGTACTCTGATTCAAAGTAACTAGTCTCAACATTAAAATAGTCGGCTAGCTCTTCTAAGTTTTTTTTATTAGGTATAAATTTACCTTTTTCCCAACCGTTATACGCTGAACGAGTAACACCAAGGTGCTCGGCAATAGCTGTTTGTGATATATTATGTTTTTTTCTAAGTGCCTGTAATCTATCTTTCGAAAAACATATTAGACCTCCTTTTCTAAATATTGTCAAGTTATAACTTTACAAATTAATTATAAAACAAAATAAATATAGTGTCAAGATTAGATAGATAAGAAATAATTCAAAAATGATATATTGCTAGTGCAAGTATAATAATATATAATTATAGGAGTGATTATTGAGATGATATAAATGGTTTTTTTATCAAATGACGAGGAGACGTTATGAAAGAAGAATTACCGAAAAAAGCGAAACAAGATGAGAATAGTGAAATTTTAGATGAAATCAGAAAAAAATGACAGGCATTTACGAGACTTAAAATGAAAGAATCCTTACTTTGGTAGAAGAAATAAATGAACAACTAGGGTGATGAATTATTTGAAGATTTGGGGCTTGATGCATTAGTGAATGATCTTTCAAAAGTATCACGTGAACGACATAAACAAGCTATTGAAAAATCAGAGTTTCGTAATGATCTATTAGAAAAAGCAGTTAGAGAGCATAGTGATGACATATTAGTAGATGTAATAAAAAGCACATGAGAACTTTGATTCGCTGGAATTACTTGATTTGTATATGTTAGCATATAAAGTAAAATGAACAATTAGGTTATGATTTATTTAGAGACATATATTCATATAGTTTAAAACGAGACTTTTGAAAGAGTCGCTATCGCTGTGAAGGTATACAAAGAAGAAGGAAAAAAATAGTTAAGTTTATGAAGTAGAAATTCGTTGAGTGCAATTAATCTATTGTATATAAAAATAATTAAATTATTTTATAAATACGAATATAACCTTATAATCTAGAGTAAAAAAATTAAATGGGGAATAAATCATGCTTAAATTAAAAAAAGACTAATAGAAAAAAATGTAGAAGAGATTTTTAAAATTAGAGGTTTTTTTGATAATCAGAAAAGTTTTGTAGCTACAAATAATATTAGTATAATAGAAGCGTATATAGCAATTACTGAGAATAATGATGTATTTACATTTGGCATTTATAAAGATGACGCACCCGTTGGCTTTTTTTAATGATAGGTTTTGATGTTAATTCAGATGATGCAGATGCTCCTAAGATTGCTAAAGGAAATTATAATATATGGCGTTTTTATGATAGATAAAAAAATTTCAAGGGAAGGGATTTGGTAAAAAGCGATGGATTTAGCTTTAGAATTTGTTAATACTTTTCCTTGTGGAATAGCAAAAATATTGTTGGTTATCTTATGAAAGTGATAATGATGTAGCACGACAACTTTATCAGTCAGTAGGTTTTGTGGAAACTGATGAAAAAGACGGAGAAGAAATAGTAGCTATTCTGAAATTATAGCAGAAAAAGATTATTTATAGTTATATAAAAAAAGTAAAAAAAGATAAAAAGAATAAAAAAAGAGGACTTAGTTTAAATGGGGAACTAAGTCTTCTTACTATAGGAATAATACTTTTGAAGATTATCCTTAAAAATAACATGTTATATTCCTATAATTATTATAACATAGATTTTAAAAGATATAAATATAAAAAAATAAAATATTGAAAAAGGTATTCAATATTTTATATAATTATTAGTAGTATGAATTAAAGTAATTATAAAAACAAGTAAATATTAATAATTTTTTTAGGGATTTTATTATTTGTGAAAAGGAAATTTAAATTAAAAAAGAAGATTTAGTTTTATGAAATCTAAGTATTTTTATAGAAATAGTATTTTTGAATAATATTTTTAAAAATCATATATTATAATCAATAAATATTATAATATAAATGTAAAAATTTTTAATATAATAAATAAAATATTTTTAAAAAATATATTTTTGAAGGGCGTTTCAATAGAGAAGTAATCATAAAAGTTTATATTAATAGTAATAATGCTACTGATAAGGGAAATAATAGTACTTCATAAGTTATCTATGAGAACATTAAGTACAGTGCGCCTTTTTGTATTTTAAGGAGAGTTTAGTAATACTTGTATATATCATTATTTAATAAAAATACCAGATAAAATGAAAAAGAGTATACAAATAGATTTATAGAAATAATATGTCAGTAGAATGGATTATTTAAAAAGTAAAGTATAGTTAATAATGGATTTAATTAAATTTTTGAAAGGGGAAAAATATGACAGAAATAACAGATGTTAAAAAGAAAAATATTAGAATTAGCGCCCTGCATACTTTGAAGAGTTTTGTAGTACATTATTATATAAAAATTGGTTATAAAAAAATATTAATGAATTAGGAATAAAAAGCAGGTACAGGGAAAGACAAAGACAGGTAATCCAGATACATACTCTAGACAGGAGAATGGAAATTATGTATTTGTAGTATTTACGACACAACAAAAATAATATTTATGATAAGTTACTTGAAGATATTAGGAAATGTTTTGATTTAGTAGAAAAAAAGGTTTGCCAGTAGAGAAAATTGAAACGATTATTTGTTGTCATACTTCATCGAATTTAAAAAGTCATAGAAGATAAAAAAATTACATGAGTTTTGCAATAAGAAAGATGTAAACTTAGAAATTTATGGTATTGATAAGATAGCTAATCTTGTATATAACGACTATCCTGAGTTGTTGAGATTATTGAACCTCAGTATTAATACTAATCAAATCCTTCCTATTGATGACTTTATAAAGTTAAATGATAATAATATGATGACTGCACCTTTAAATACTGATTTTCATTTTAGAGAAGAAGAATTACAAAAATATTATCAATTCTCTCGAAACAAGTTCAGTAGTAATTATTGTAGGAAAAATCAGGTGTTGGGAAAAACAAGATTAGCCCTAGAAGCAGCAAGTTTGTATGAGAAAAACAGGAAATTATAAAATATTTTTGTGTAAAAAAAGTAATAAATTAGAAATTTATAATGATTTAGTATCGACAATAAAAAAGGTGAGAATTATCTATTTATAGTAGATGATGCTAATGAACTAGAGCAGTTTAATTTTTATATTAGAATATGTAAATAAACTTAGTGATAATTATCATGTTAAAAATAATTGCGACTGTAAGGGACTATATAAAAAGAAGAGGTTATTAATCTAGTTAGAGAATATACAAATCCTATAACTATTGATATTACTAAACTTACAGATGATGAAATAAAGAAATTTATAGAAAAATAATTTTGGAATTAGAAATAATTTATATGTAGACCAGATTATAAGAATTTCTGAAGGAATTCCGAGATTTGCGTATATGGCTGGAAAAATTAGCGAAAGAAAAAAACAAAACTTATCTTCTATTTCAGATGCTTCACAACTTATGAGAACTACTATAAAAAAACCTATGAGTAAACTTATAGAAGCTGATAGAGCTGTCCTTATTACAGCAGGAATTTTAGCTTTTAATAAATCAATAAAATTTCAAGATGTAGAATTTTTTTAAAGAGTTTCTAATTGAATTAGGAATATCAATTTTTGATTTTAAAAAAATGCTATTGATAAATTAAATAGCATAGAGTTTATAAATGTAAAAAAAGGAAAAAGTTGCAACTTTTGATGATCAATGTTTGTCAAATTATATGTTATATTATGTTTTTTTAGATGAAAAAGTTAATTAAATTATCAGACATAATAGAAGTTTTTTTATATATTCTCATAGTAGAACAATAGAATCATTAAATACGATTTTTGAATATATTTAAATCAGAAAAAAACGTTAGAGTATATTAAAAGAAGAAATATTAAGAGTTTGGAATAAATTTGAAAAAGAAGATTCGCAGTATTATGAAACTTTTGTAAGAGATTTTTCATATCTATAAACCTATAAAAGGGTTTAAAATTGCTGATAAAAAAATAAAAAAAGCATTGAAGAAAAAAAGAGTTTAATATTACTGAAATTGATTTTTGATAGAAAAAGGTTTTTCGTAATAGTGATTCTCCTCTAGAATATTTAACAGGATATCAAAAATAGTGATGAATTATTAAGTGTTTATCAATTATTAATGAAATATGCTGGTAAAAACAAGTTCGACTTTGATAGAATCTTATAACTGGTTAGAATCGTATTATGGTTTACAGCCTAAAGGTACTGATAATACTCAGAAAAATAATATGTAAATATTTACTGGAGGATATAAATAAAAGGTAATAGTAATGCTATGGCTATAGGATATATGTGGGCGAAGTATTTATTATCTTATTCGTTCGAAAGTTATATTCTGGGTAAAAAAATAATAGTTTTATAATTCGAAGTTGGAACATAGATTATGATTCATATACTAGTGAGTATCGTAAAGTTAGTTGGTATATTTTAAATTCATTAGTTTATAAATTAGAATGGAAAGATAAGGTGCTTTCTTTTTTTAGGAAAAATTTGCTGATAAAATATATTATGATAATAGTTCAGGTAAAATTGATATCAAAAATTTTAGAAGAAGACTTAGTACAAATCGAAAAATATTTTTATCACAATATAGGACTACTAGAATTGGTTATTTAAAAAGTATTAAGTAAAAATTTTTAAATAGTGTTAAAAAAAGCTAGGTATGACTTTTAAAGGGAAATTTGAAGAGTGCCTTGTTGGAAAAGAATGGGAAATTTATTCATTATTTAGAAATGATAGAAGATTTTTTTGAATGTAGTATTCAAGAATATAGAAACTACAGACAAGAACAAATTACAAGATATTTTTTTGTAGTAAAAAGAATATAGATGAAAAAGAGTTAATTTCTTTAGTGGATAATATGCTTGGGAGATCCTTTATTAAGTGAAGATTACTATTATATAAATGAAGCCTTTAACATATCTAATTAATGATTTAGATTTCTGTGATGATAAAAAGTTGTTTAATGCATTAATTAACTCAAGTGGAGATATAAATATACAACCTAATGTGATACTAGAAAAAAATATTAAATAATTATAACTATAGAGAAATATTAACGGATTTAAAAAAATACAGATGCTAATTTTTAAAAATAAATGGATATATTTTTATTTTGACATTATACCTGCTAATTGTGTAGATACTGATATGTATGAAGAACTAGTGAATTTTATTAAATTTGATATAAAAAAATAATAAAATAAATTACATCAGAAATTTAAATTTTTTTAGAGAAATTTTTTAATTATTAACCCTAATATTTATATAGAAATTTCCAAAATAATACTAGTAAATTTCTCGGAAAAATAAAAAGGGTATCTTGTTCTTATTTTGAAAAATCTATTTGATGAAGCTTTATATACACCTGAAAAAACTATTACTATTATATAACGATGAGATAGAAGTTTTATACAATATTTATTATAAATTGCTAGAAGAAGGAATATACTTTGATTATACAGGAGAATTTTTTTCATTGTATTTATAAAGAATAATGAAGAATTCTTAAGAAAATATAGTGATATTTATATTATGAGAAAAAGCATGGAATACTGGTAACGAAGATGGACGAATTAAAAAAATTGTGGAAATCAGAAAATTTCATTGAGTATTTTGATTTAATATTTTATAGTATGTTGGAAAAGTAATATTAGTTGTTATGATAAAGATAGTTTAGCTTCAGAGTTATTTTCAAATACTAGTGATGAAGAAATAGTTGAAAAAAATCAATATATATGGTTAGAACACATTATTAATGAGAATGCAAATAAAGAAAAATATAGTGAATATGTTTAATATTATTTGTGAATTAAATGAAGAACTAAGAAAATTTTCAATAAAAATTTTCCTAAATAATAACTATAATTTTGAAACATTTAAGAAACTATCTCTTTTTCCAAGGGCAATGTCAGGTTTTGGGAGTTTAATTCATTTATTTAAAAAAACGTATAAATTTTATTCAAAGTTTATATCCTTTAATGGAAGGTATTAAGTTTCTCGATCATGAGGAATATTTAACTAATATAGAAAGTAATTTAATACTTGAAATTGATAGAACAGAAACTGAAGATTTATATGAGGGAATAATATAGAGATTTATATTTAAATTTTAAAAATTATTATCTTATATAAATGTATATTTGTTAGTTTATAAAAAAATACTATTATTTATATTATAATAAAACGTAACAGGTTATATTAATTATCAAAGTAAAGGAATTGTTAAATGGGAAATTATAATGAGTTACTAACTCTTAGGAATAAAATAGAAAAATACATTAAATTATCAACTTTCATTAAGTAATTTGAATTGTATCACAGCAATTTGTTTGCTGTTATTCTGGAAAAAGTCTGAATTCATTAATCATAAATTTTTTTAGTGATGTTGTTGATATTAATAAAAAAATATACAGACTTAAAGGTATACAGAGAAAAACTCGATTGATTTAACTATTGAGGTTATTGATGAGGATAGAAAGACTCATGTTATTTTTTTATAGAAAAATAAGGTTAAGTCTCTACCTGATGAGAATCAATTAGTTCGTTATTCTGAAAAAGATTCTAATGCTAAAGGGATACTTCTAGTCTAGTTAAACCTGGATTTAAACTAACAGATAGTTGGTTTAGAAGGAGTTATGGTGAGTTAATTGAGTATTATAGTGATTTACTTAATAAAGTAGATGATACTTTTAGATTGTTCTTAACAGATTATATTGATTATATGAAGAATGTTGAAGTGTTTATTGAAAAAGATAAGTCATGGTGAATCATACTATTTAGAAAAGTCTAATAATAAAGTGCTTGAAGGTATGAGATTAAGGTCGGTTATCGAGAAGATTCATTATGCGAACTTACAGAATAAGATTGCTGATTTAGGGTATAAAAACATACTCTGGAAGAATAAGGGAGGGCATCATTTTGGGATTGATCTTCCTATCGAAGGTACTACGTCATCTTTTTGATATTCAGATACAAGGAAATCAGTACAGGCATAAGGTTAATTTTTCGATTGAAGATAAAGAGATTAGGTGATTTAGAAAGAATATGTGATATTATAAAAAGAAAAAAACATGTTTATTTAACTTTAACTTAGAAAAACAATCCAATACTAGAAAAATCATCTTCACGGAAAAAATGGAAGGAATATTATAAAAAAAGATTTTTACGATTATGCACATATAAGAAAAAGATGTATCTTGTAAAAAAATTAATTGATTATATAAAAGAAGATGTGAAGAAAATTGAAGAGAATTTAAACATTGTTAAAGATATTATATTGGAAAAATTAGAGGATAGAAGTGAAAAAAAGAATGAGCATAGTATTATTGAAAGCAACTGAATACGACATGAAAGAAATATGGAAAAATGCAAGTAGAGGCATTTAAAGATTTATTAGAAAAAAATATAAAGACTATGATATGAGTCCAGCGACGGAAAGTTATGAAAATATTTTTGAATAAATATAATCAATCATGGACAAAGTATTTCTTTATTGTAAAAGATGACAACAAGGTTGGTGTAGTAAGAGTTATTGATAAAGAAGATGGGAGTAGGAAAAAGACTCGCTCCTTTATGGATTATGCCCTCATATAGAAATAAAGGCTTTGCACAGTTAGCTATAAAAAGAATTGGAAAAAAATATGGTTCTAGTCATTGGGAATTAGATACTATTCTACAAGAGAAAAGGTAATATCTATTTATATGAGAAATTAGGTTATAGAAGAATAGATAAGATAGAGCATATTAAAGATGGAATGGATATCGTATTCTTTCAAAAAAAGATTAGTGGAATTATATAAAAGTAAACACTATTTCCCTTTTCAACCCAGAACTTTCGCGTTATAATATAACTATCAACACAACAAATAATTCATTTAACCATGGAGGTAAAGTATGAACAAAGTAATAGAAACAATGATGAACCATCGTACAAGAAGAAGTTTTGTAAAAGGTAATGAACTACCAAAAGAACATTTAGATCAAATTATTGAATGTTCTAAACAAGCATCTAGCTGGATGAATGGTCAACACTACAGCATTATTGCTACAACAGGGGAAACAAAACAAAAAATTGCTGATTTAATTAGAGAACAAGCTCCAGGTAATGCAGCTCATATCGAAAGCTCTGCAGCATTCTTAATTTACTGCTTAGACTACAGCAATATTAAATTATCATTTGATATTGAAGGTGGAGAGTTTGATATTTCTAATCAGTATGAACCTCTATTAATCGGTTCTATGGATGTTGGTATTGCGATGCAAAATGCCGCTTTAGCTGCTGAATCATTAGGATATGGTATAGTATTTTGCGGTGGAGTAAGAGGCTTTGCTAAAGGTATTTCTGAATTATTAAATATTCCAGAAAATGCATTATTCTTATGTGGACTTAGTATCGGAGTAATTGATGAAGAAAAATCTACAGAAAAAGTTAAACCTAGATTACCTCATGAAGCTAACGTAGGATATAATGAGTTTCCAAAATCTAATGAAGAAGTATTAAAAGCATATCGTCAAACTATGATTGACTTTGCGGAAGCTCGTGAAACTAAAACATGGACTAAGAAATTCTCAGACTTCTATGCTAAACCTTCAGGAATAGAAGCTGTAACAAAAGAATTATTAGAAAAAAATGGATTTGTTAATAAAAAAATAATTAAGACAAAAATATAAGCACTGTTTATGTACGCTATAGTATATAGACGGTGCTTATATTAATTTAAGGGATAAAATGTAAAATCAAAAATAACCATCCTTTTTAGGGATGGTTATTGTTAGTTTTATTATTATAGAGAAGTTAGGAACGTTAGTCCACCTAATACAACACCTGCTGCATTAGGAATAATTAAAATCCAGTCTTTTTTTGGTTCTTTTGTCCAACCATAGATAACCCAAATTAGGCAAGAAACTGCCGCAAATAATGGTTGGAAAGGCTGAGCTTTAACACCGTGTAAGTTCGAAATAATTTGTGGGATGTAAGCAATAAATACAAAAATCCCAATAAACGCTCCAATTGAGCCTACTATACGATTAATTTTTTGTTTTGTCATAAGATACCTCCTATATTCACAATACAACATATTGAAATAAGATTCAAGAGTTTTTGCATTTAGTTTTCATGAAATTATAATTATAGGTAGTTTTTATAATAAAGTTCATATCCCTGTTAGAATCTATAATTACTTATATAGATACAATTGGAGCAGGTGCGATTTAGTATATACTAAGTTAATATTTATTTGAAAAGTAGTGTAAACTAATAAAAAAATTTTTCACGTATGTATATTTTAAATAATATATAGTTAAATAAAATTAGAGTATTTCTATTAATCTAAGTTAACATATATATTATAGTTATTGATATAATAGCTATTTTATAATTTTTTTAAAAACTATTGTCAAAAAAAGGTCAAACATGCTATAATTTATTTAAGGTCAAAAAATAGGTCAAAGATAATTTGACATTAAAAATAAATTTGACGGGCAAAAGACCTACTAAAAAAATAAAAAAGGAGATTTACAATGGATATTAATAGTTTTACAAATAGTGTGAAAGAAATCTTAGCGAAATCTTCCGAATTTGCAACAGAGAAAAAAAGTCAAAGTATTACGAGTGAGATGTTTATAAAAGCAGCACTTACTGGTAGTAACTTATATAGTGATATTTTAGGAAGAATTAATATTGATAAGGAAAACTTACTTCGTGAGTTAAATCAAGAAATATCAAAAAGTAAGTGGTGTAGAAGGCGATAATATAAATTATGCTAGCTACCTTAGTAATGATTTAAATGCCTTATTAGTAGAAGCTAACAAATACAAAGATAAATATGAAGATAAATTTATATCTTGTGAACATATAGTTCTAGCAAGTTATGTAAAAAAATAGTATAGTAAAAAATATGTCGATAAAGTTGCTACACTTAAACAAGTAACTGAAGTTATCGACGGTATAAGAGGAGGTAAGAAAGTTATGAATGAAAATCCAGAAAACAACTACGAAGTATTAGAAAAATACGGACGTGACTTAGTAGAAGCTGCACGTAGTGGTAAAATCGATCCAGTAATTGGTCGTGATGAAGAAATAAGAAATGTAATTAGAATATTATCTAGAAAAACAAAAAATAACCCAGTATTAATCGGGGAACCTGGTGTAGGTAAAACTGCGATTGTTGAAGCTTTAGCTCAACGTATCGTTCGTGGTGACGTACCAGAAAGCTTAAAAGATAAAACAGTATTCGAATTAGACCTTACTAGTTTAGTCGCAGGTGCTAAATATCGTGGTGAATTCGAAGAAAGATTAAAAGCTGTATTAAAAGAAGTTAAAGAACAAGAAGGTAAAATAATACTATTTATTGACGAAATCCACATGTTAGTTGGTGCAGGTAAAACTGACGGTGCAATGGACGCAGGTAACATCTTAAAACCAATGCTTGCTCGTGGTGAACTACACTGTATCGGTGCAACTACGCTTAATGAATATCGTCAATATATCGAAAAAAGACTCTGCATTAGAACGTCGTTTCCAAAAAGTTCTAGTTAAAGAACCAACTGTAGAAGATACAATATCTATCCTACGTGGTCTTAAAGAAAGATTCGAAGTTTATCACGGTGTTAAAATTTCTGACCGTGCTATTGTAGAAGCTGCAGAATTATCTAACAGATATATTACTGACAGATTCTTACCAGACAAAAGCTATAGACTTAATCGACCAAGCTTGTGCTACTATAAAAACTGAAAAACTCATCTAACCCAGCAGAGTTAGATACAATCAATCGTAAAGTAATGCAACTTGAAATCGAAGAAAAAGCTTTAAGTAGTGAAGATGACGAAGTATCACAACGTCGTTTAGAAAACTTAAAAGAAGAATTAGCAAATCTAAAAGAAGAACAAAATAAACTTCAATTACAAGTAGATAGTGAAAAAGAAAAATTATCTGCGGTTAAAAATCTTCGTGAAAAAAATTGATAGAGTTAAAGTAGAATTAGAACAAGCTCAAAACAACTATGATTTAGAAAAAGCTTCAGAATTACAATACTCAACTCTACCAAAAATTAAAACGTGAGTTAGAAGAATTAGAAGAAAAATCTAAACATGAAGATTATAAATTATTAAAAACAAGAAGTAACTGAAGATGAAATTGGCTTTATCGTAAGTCAAATGACAGGTATCCCAGTTACTAGATTAGTAGAAACAGAAAAAGAAAAACTCTTAACTTAGCTGATACTATTCATGAAAAAAAGTAATAGGTCAAGATGAAGCTGTTGAGAGTGTAACTAATGCAATATTACGTTCTCGTGCAGGTATTGCTGATCCAAATAGACCAATCGGTAGCTTCTATTCTTAGGACCTACTGGTGTAGGTAAAACTGAGCTTGCTAAAAGCTTTTAGCTCTTAACTTATTCGATGATGAACGCAATATCGTTAGAATAGATATGAGTGAATATATGGAAAAACACTCAGTCAGCCGTTTAATCGGTGCCCCTCCAGGATACATTGGTTATGAAGAAGGTGGACAACTTACTGAAAGTGTAAGACGTAATCCATATAGTATTATCTTAATGGACGAAATAGAAAAAGCTCATCCAGATGTATTTAACATCTTATTACAACTATTAGATGAAGGTACTTTAACTGATTCTAAAGGTGTAGTAGTAGACTTCAAAAAAATACAATTATCATTATGACTTCTAACATTGGTTCATTAGAATTATTAGAAGAAGTAAAAAGACGGTGTTATTTCTGAAGAAACACGTAAAAATGTTACTAACCAACTTTACGGATACTCAAACCAGAAATACTTAACCGTATGGATGACATAATTATCTTCAAACCATTAACAGAAGATAATATTAAAGGAATTGCTAATAAACTTCTTGATGAATTAGTAAGACGTGTTGCAAGTAGAAATATTGAATTAACATATGATGAAAAAGTTTCTGCTTGGGTAGCAACTGCAGGATTCGATATGAAATTTGGTGCTCGTCCACTTAAACGATTTATCCAAAGTCAAATCGAAAATAAACTATCAGTTGAATTAATACGTTACGGTATAGAAGATGGAATGAAAAATACATCTTGATTACGTAGATGACCAACTGAAAAATTGATATAAAATAATATATATATATAATTCAAACCTCAAGTAAATCTTGGGGTTTGTTTTTATGTACTTTTTTTATAAATATATTTTGTAGTATAATTAAAAAGAATAGCAATAAAAGTAAATTTATTAAATGGAGGAGCAAGTATGAAAATTGCGGTTATGGCTGGAACGCCTATTGATTCTAAATTAGGTGAGAACTTATTAAATTCATATGGTTATAATGATACTGTATTAGTACCTATATCTAATAATCCAGTTGAACAAACAACATTTCAATCATTAAATGATAGTGAAAGAGAAAAAAATAATAGTAGAAATAATAGAACAATTAAAAAGAAAAAAATTGTGAAGTTATCTTTGTATATTGTAACTCACTAAGTTCAGTAGTAGACTTTTGATAGATTAGCTACTAAGCATAATATAAAAAAATAGTAACACCTATGCAGATGTATAGAAATCTTGGACTAGAGTATAAGTATTTAGCTGTTATGGCAGCAAACTCACATGGTTTAACAGGTGTTGAGAATAATCTATATGTATCAAATCCAAGTTTACGTGTTTTTAGGGTTATCTATGTTAGAACTGGTAAAAAGCTATAGAAGAAGAGAATCGTCCAGAGGAAATAGTTAAAGACTTTAACTTTGAAGTGTTATTTAATTATTTTGAACAAACTAAAAGTAGAAGCTGTTGTACTAGGATGTACGCATTTTTCCATATATAAAAAGAGCTAGAAAAAAATTACAAAACTACCAATTATAGATGTTGGCGTATTTATGATTAATAGTATGGAGAAATAGTTAGATTGTTATAGGAAAAGGGTGAGTAAATTAGCTTATATCCAGAGAATATACGGTTAAATGAATATTTAAAAAGGAGTTAAAGTAATTATGGACTTTGAAAAAAATTTAAATACCACTCTATAATTAATGATGAGCTTGGCCTTCGTATAGTATGGGATAGAGGAAAAGAACATTTTAGTTATTTTGTAAACGAAGAGTTAGCAGAGAAATCAAGAAAATCAGATAAAGATGCACTAGAAGTAATGTTTTTATCTAGAGAATAAGAGATGGCCAAAAGAGGATGAATTAGAAAAACTATAACAAAACAGATGTAAAAGAGTATATAGGGGACCATTTTATAGTTTATGAAGAAAATGGGAAGTATGAAATAAGAATAGAAAAAGATTACGGAGGACCAGTATTTTATCCGATAACTAAAGAACTCAAAGAAAGAGTGTTTAAATCTCCTGATGATGCGAATAAGGTTATAAGTTATCTTGAATCTGGGGTTTGGCCATCAGATGATCCAAATAAATCCACAAGAGAGTTTTTTTAAGAAAACGTCCAGAATTTATATTTTTATGATTATGAAGAAAATAAAAAGATATTTTCAGAAGAAGAATTTAATCGCTTAGTAGAACTAGGAAAAGAAAGAAAAAACAAAAAAAGAACAAGAAAAAGAGGAAATTAGAGAGAATCCTGAGCTTATTTTTATGGGTATCAGAGAAAAAAAGAAATATGTTTTTCTGAAGAAGAAATAAATCGTTTAGAGGTACTTGCGAAAGAAAAAAATAAAAAGTTCGCAAAAAGAAAATAAGAAAAACGATGCGGTATATTTATAGCGATAATAGCGATTATGATAGGAAGTTTTTATAGCTATTATAAAGTAAATAATAGAAATGCATTTGAAGAAATGTATAATTCGTATTTTTAAAAAAATTACCACTTAGTGCTATAGATAATATGCCTCAAGTAAAGCCTGTACGTAGAGATGATCAGGGCTTCGATGTGAAAAAAATTATACTATAAAGAACAAGTTAATGGAAGCGATACAGAATTTTTCTTTAATAAATTTTGATAATGAAAAGAAAAATATTTATAATTAGCTCAACATTAATTGGAGATGGGGTATATTTAGATATAAATTATGTGTATGATATGAATATACATAAATTAGAAAAATAGTGTAACTTTTCGAGGGAAAATGTTCCTTTAACTGAAGATAAGCCAAAAACAGAGAAGAGAGCTGCTACAAAAAAATACAATGTATCAAAAAGAATACTTACAGAAAAAAATCAGATGAACTTTTTAGATACAGTTTTGACGGACTGGAAGAGGTATAGTAATAGCTCATATTCAAAAAGACAATATGGGAAGACTGACAATAGAGAAAGATGAGTTTTTAAAAATAACAATTATATAATTGATGAAAAAAAGTACAGGAGGAGTATGGTATGCTAGACCAAGAAAAGATTAAGGATATATTAGTATTTGCTTCAACTGAGGTTGATAACTATTTTGGATATAAAAAAACGTTAATAAATCACTAATAGAATTGGAGTATGATCCAGTAAATAATATTAATCCAAGACTAACACCACTAGTTTATAGAAGTTTTAGTATAAGAATAAGTGTAATAGATATAGAAAAAGAAGGAGCATTGACTTATTCGGTAAATTTAGGTGATTTTTATAATCTTAAAAACACTAGTCCCAGAAAAGATATCACAAAAGAATATCTTCAGGGATAAATAAAGAAGATATCCAAAAAAATCATTAGAAGTATTAGATGAATATTTAATTTGGCGAATGACGGACGCACAAAAGAAAGTATTTGGAATACCACTAGATAAAGAAGTGTTAAAAGAAGATTAACATAAGAAATAACCTAGTAAGGAGAAGAGAAATGTTAACTCAAAAAGCAGATTGAAAAATATGTTGATAAAGGCCTCTGAAGGGGTGAAAAAAATATTTTTGGAGAAGAGAATTCTAGATTTGTAGGAATGGAATTAGAGTATGATTTGGCTAAAATGAGGTTTCCAACAGCAAAAATTTTTAGTTTATAGAAGTTGGGAAATAACAGTATCAATAGATGATATATATCGTGGAGGAACAATGAATTATGGAGTGAATATCGGAGAAGACTATAGCCTAAAAACATTAGTTCCTTATAAAGTATCAGAAAGAATATCATTCAATGATTGGAGTGAAGATATTCAAGAGTCGTTAAAAGTATTAGATGAATATTTAATTTGGCGAATGACAGATGCACAAAAAGAAAAACATTTGGAATCTCGCTAGATAAAGAAGTATTAAAAGAAGATTAGAAATAAGGTTGTAACTTTTTGTTAGTTACAACCTTATTGTCATAGTCACTTAATAATAGTATAATAGCAATAAATAATTAAAGGTTTTTAGTCAGAAAAAGATAAGGTAATATTGGATTAACTAATCTAATTGAAAAAGAGGAAATTAGGTATTAATGAAAAATGGAAGACTGGAGGATATAAAAAGGAGGAATACCTGAGGCAGTGATAAATCAGTTAGCTCCTGGTGATTATGTTAAAAAAACAAGTATACATGAAAGGAAGTATTAAATAATTATGAGTGTAGAAAAACATCAGCACTATAGTATAATAAAAGATGAAGATGGAGATTATATAGTATGGCATAGAGGGAAAAGAATTCTTTTTATTATATGGTGCCAGTGAGTTTAGCAGAGAAATCAAGAAAAATCTGATAAAGATGCATTAGAGGTAATGTTTTATTTAGAGAATAAAAAGATTACCTAAGGAAAAAGAATTAGAAAAATTATAATAAAAACAGACGTAAAAAAGGTATGTAGGGGATAATTTTGTAATTTATGAAGAAAAATGGAAAAATATGAGATAGGTATTGAAAAAGAAGATGGAGGAGCAGTATTAGGAGAAGTATATTATCCAATAACTAAGGAGCTTAAAGAAAAGGCATTTAGATCAACTAAAGATGCATATGAAGTGATGAGGTATGCGGAAACAGGAAGATGGCCTACAAATAATCAGGACGAAACAGATAGAGATTTTTATACGAGAATTCCCAGAATTAGTTTTAAAAAAATCCTGAAAGATGTAAAAAAACTATTTTCTGAAGAAGAATATAATTATCTAGTAAAACTTGCAAAAAGAACTACAAAAAAAGGTGAGTATTAACTATATTATTGATAAAAAAAGTACAGAAGGTGTACCCGAAGTGGTGGTAAATCAGTTTGTACTAAGGAAAAAAATACAGTCATAGAGAACATATTTTAAGGAGTGTTAAAAATGATAGAAACGGAGAAGTATAAAAAACCACAGTATAATGATAAGGAATGGTAACTATAGCATATTTTGGATTAGAGGAAAAGAATTTTTTTGATTTTGAAGTATCAGAAGAATTGGCAGTGAAATCAAGAAAATCAGACAAAGATGCATTAGAAGTAATGTTTTATTTAGAGAATAAAAGATGGCCAAAAAGAGGATGAATTAGAAAAATTATAATAAAAACAGATGTTAAGACATATGTAGGAGATGGTTTTACAATTTATGAAGAAAATGGGGAATATGAAATAAGAATAGAGAAAGATTATGGAGGTCCAGCATTTTATCCTATAACTAAAGAACTCAAGGAAAAAGCACTTAAATCACCAAGAGATGGGTATGAAGTTGCAATATATGCAGAAACTGGAGGTTGGCCACCGAAAGATTTAGAAGAAAAATAGTAGAAAGTTTATCTCGAAAAACACCCTAAATTAATACTGATAAATCCTGAAAAAAATGCAGAAAATATTTTCCAAAGAAGAATATGAACACTTAGTAAAAACTTGCAAAAAGAAGAACAAGAAAAAGAAAAAAAGCAGAAGAAAGAGAAAAAAAGAGGAAATTAGAGAGAATCCTGAGCTTATTTTATGGGTATCAGAGGAAAAAAAGAAATATGTTTTTCTGAAGAAGAAATAAATCGTTTAGAGGTACTTATGAAAAGAAAAAAATAAAAAGTTCGCAAAAAGAAAAATAAGAAAAACGATGTGGTATATTTATAGCGATAATAGCGATTCTGATAGGAAGTTTTTATAGCTATTATAAAGTAAATAATAGAAATGCTTTCGAAGAGATGTACAATTCATATTTTAATGTACTACCACTTAGCGCTATAGATAGTATGTCTCAGATAGAATATAAACGTAGAGAAAAAAAGAGGTTATGAACTTATAAACTTAGACTACAAAAGAAATAGTCAATGGAAGTAGTATAGGATTATTTTTTTGGTGAAATTTAATGATAAGAAGAGTATATCAATAAGTAGCTCAACATTAATAGATGAAGGTGTATATTTAGGAATATATTATAAATATAATATGGATAATCGTAAATTAGAAAATGGAGTAGGTTTTTACGGGGAAAATGTACCTACAGTTGAAGATAAGACAAAACAAACTAGAGAGCTCTTAGGAAAAATATAATATCTCAAAAAGAATATTTACAAGAAAAAAATCAGAAGAGTTATTAAACACTGTACTGACTGATTGGAAAAAGATTTAGTAACAGTTCATATTCAAAAAGATAATATGGGAAAACTGACAATTGAAAAAAATGAACTATTAAGATAATGATTATATTAATGTAAAGAAAGCGTAGGAGGAGTATGGTATGCTAGATAAGGAACAGATTAAAAAAACTTTAAGATTAGCATCAAAAAGAAGTTAAAGATTATTTTGGAGATAAAAATGTAAAATTAAGAGCATTTGAATCAGATTATAACACTGAGGTAAATCTTTATCCGCATATAAGATATTTAGTTTATAAAAAGTTGGGAAATAAAAAAATTTCTATAGTCAATTTAGAATATGGTGGAGTTATGTCATATGAGGTAAATATTGAGACTATTATAATCTTTAGATCACTAGTCCCTTATGCGATAGCTGAAAGTAGAATATCTTTTTAATGATAGTAGCGAGGATATAAAAAAATCGTTAGAAGTATTAGATGAATATTTAATTTGGCGAATGACAGATGCACAAAAGAAAACATTTGGAATCCTGCCAGATAAAGAAGTATTAAAAGAAGATTAGAAATAAGGTTGTAACTTTTGTTAGTTACAACCTTATTGTCATAGTTACTCAATAATAGTATAATAATGAATAACAAAAAGGTTTTTAGTTAGAAAAATAATAAAGTTATGTTAGTTTTATTAGTCTGTAGTGAAAAAAGATACATTGTAGGGGAGATGAAAGAATGATAGAAACAGAGAAATATAAAAACCACAGTATAATGATAAGTAATGGTAACTATAGCATATTTTGGATTAGAGAAAAAGATTTTTTTGATTTTGATGTAACACAAAAGTTTGGCAGAGAAGTCAAGAAAATCAGATAAAGATGCACTAGAAGTAATGTTTTATTTAGAGAATAAAAAGATGGCCAAAAAGAAGGCGAGTTAGAAAAACTATAATAAAAACAGATGTTAAGACATATGTAGGAGACGGTTTTACAGTTTATGAAGAAAAAAGGGAAGTATGAAATAAGAATAGAAAAAGACTACGGAGGACCAGTATTTTATCCAATAACTAAAGAACTCAAAGAAAGAGTGTTTAAATCTCGTGAAGATGCGGATAAGGTTATAAGTTATCTTGAATCCGGGGTTTGGCCATCGGATGATCCCTAATAAATCCACAAGAGAGTTTTTTTAAGAAAACGTCCAGAATTTATATTTTATGATTTTGAAGAAAAATAAAAAAATATTTTCAGAAGAAGAATTTAATCATTTAGTAGCACTAGGAAAAAGAAATAAAAACAAAAAGAACAAGAAGAAAATAAATAATGTTAGTTTAAAGGTGTTCTTTAAAGGAACAGATAAGTTTTTAGATTTCCGTTTAAGTTATATCTTCTATTTCTAAATAAAGTGAAAAAAATAATTTAATTTAATGGAATAACTCATAGGTGATTATAAAAAATGAAAGATTGTTACGATAAAAAAATATTTACGAAAAATTATTATTAAATTATAAAAATAAGAACTGAAATAAAAAAACAAGAATGGGAAGAGTAATTTTGTTAGCTATTCCTTTTTTTCAGAGACGATGATAGATAATATATATTTATTATCCGATGATGGAAACATAATATGGAGAGTTGAAACTAATAAAACAGTTCCCGATAAATTACCTTACGAAAAATATGTCTATTTCAAAAGATAAAAAGTAAGATTTATGCTACTGACTTCTACGGTAGACGAAGTATAATAGATATTCAAACAGGGTATATAGAAGATACTGATTGTGTTAAATAGAAATAGGATATAGTCATATGCTTTTATATTAGAAGTGTGATAATAAATCAATTATACAAAGGTAACTATACAGATAAAAAAAGTATACAAAGGAGTATTGAAAAGATGATAGAAATAGAGAAATATGAGAATCATGATATCGTAAAAAAATGGAGATGAATATCGAATTATATGGGATAGGGGAAAAAAAGTATTTTGGGTATAATGTAACTGAAAAGTTTGGCAGAAAAAAATCAAGAAAAATCAGATAAAGATGCATTAGAGGTAATGTTTTATTTAGAGAATAAAAAGATGGCCAAAAAGAATATGAGTTAGAGAATTATAATAAAACAAATATAAAAAAACATGTTGGAAACCAATTTATAATATATGAAGAAGACAGAAAATATGAAATATCATTTGAAAAAAAGAAAGTGGAGGTGTATAATTGGGTGACGTATGCTATCCAATAACAAAAGAATTAATGGAAAAAGCATTTAAATCAGATAGAGATGCTTATGAAGTGAAAAATATATGCGAAACAGGAAGTTGGCCAACAAGCGATCAGGACGAAACTGATAGAGAGTTTATACGAGAATTCCCAGAATTAGTTTTTAAAAAAATCCTGAAAGATGTAAAAAAACTATTTTCTGAAGAAGAATATAATTATCTAGTAAAACTTGCAAGTGAAGAAAAAAAGGTAAGTTATAAGACAAAAAAATATTATTGATGAAAAAAAGTATAGGAGGGGTTTGGTATGCTAGACCAGGAAAAGATTAAAGATATATTAGTATTAGCTTCAAAAGAGGTTAGAAATTATTTTGGATATAAAAAATGTAGAAAAAAATCACTAATGGAATTGGAGTATGATCCAGAAAATAATATTAATCCAAGACTAACACCACTAGTTTATAGTAGTTTTTAGTATTAGAATAAGTGTAATAGATATAGAAAAAGAAGGAGCATTGACTTATTCGGTAAATTTAGGTAATTTTTATAATCTAAAAATATTAGTTCCACAAAAGATATCACAAAGAATATCATCAGGGATAAATAAAGAAGATATCCAAAAAAATCATTAGAAGTATTAGATGAATATTTAATTTGGCGAATGACAGATGCGCAAAAGAAAAACATTTGGAATACCGCTAGATAAAGAAGTGTTAAAAGAAAAATTAACATACGAAATAAATTATTAAGGAGTAGAGAAATGTTAACTCGAAAAGAGATTGAAAAATATGTTAATAAAGGCCTCTGAAGGGGTGAAAAAAATATTTTGGAGAAGAGAATTCCAAATTTGTAGGAATGGAATTAGAGTATGATTTGGCTAAAATGAGGATTCCGACAGCAAAATTTTTTTAGTTTATAGAAGTTGGGAAATAACAGTATCAATAGATGATATATATCGTGGAGGAACAATGAATTATGGAGTGAATATAGGAGAAAAGTATAGTTTAATAACATTAGTTCCTTATAAAAATATCAGAAAGAATATCATTCAATGATTGGAGTGAAGATATTCAAGAGTCGTTAAAAGTATTAGATGAATATTTAATTTGGCGAATGACAGATGCACAAAAAGAAAAACATTTGGAATACCGCTAGATAAAGAAGTGTTAATAGAAGATTAAAAAAATAAGGTTGTAACTCTTGTTAGTTACAACCTTATTGTCATAGTTACTCAATAATAGTATAATAGCAATAAATAATTAAAGGTTTTTTTAGTCAGAAAAAGATAAGGTAATATTGGATTAACTAGTCTAATTGAAAAGAGGAAATTAGGAGCTAATAAAAAAATTAGGGGCCTGGTGCTTTCACATCGGGTGGATTGCCTGAAGCAGTAGTAAATCAATTTGCATCAGGAGAATATACAGTCATAGAGAACATATTTTTAAGGAGTATTAAAAGATGATAAAAAAATAGAAAAAAATATAAAAACCATAGTATAATGAAAAGGGGTGATAACTATATTATATACTGGTTTAGAGGTAAAGAATATTTTAGATATGAGGTAACGGAAAGCTTAGTTGAAAAATCAAGAAGGTCAGACAAAGATGCATTAGAGGTAATGTTTTATTTAGAGAATAAAAGATAGCCAAAAGAAGGAGAATTAGAAAAACTATAATAAAACAGATGTAAAAAGAGTATATAGGGGACCATTTTATAGTTTATGAAGAAAATGGAAAATATGAAATAGAAATAGAAAAAGATTATGGTAAACCAGCATGCTATCCTATAACTAAAGAACTCAAAGAAAGAGTGTTTAAATCTTATGAAGAAGCGAAGAAGGTAATAAGTTATCTTGAATCAGGGGTTTGGCCTTCAGATGATCCTAATGCATCTACTAGAGAATTTATAAGAAAGCGACCAAAATTTATATTTTATGATTTTGAAGAAAATAAAAAAACTATTTTTCGGAAGAAGAATTTAATCACCTAGTGTCTTTAGGAAAAAGAAATAAAAAAAGCAAAAAAGAAAAAGAAGAAAAATAAATAATGTTACTTTTAAAAATTATTATTTAAGTTAAAAAGATAAGGTATAAATTTTAATTTATGACTTGTCTTTATTTATATATCGGATAGATGTTAAAAAAATAATAAATATTAGTGTAAAAAAATATAATTAAATTTTGATAAATAGTATAATATATAGTATAATATAAAAAAGTAAAAGATAAAAGGAGCTAATATGGATTTATTGCAAAGTAGTAAAGAACAAGCTTCAGGAGCGGCAACTCAACTAATAGGTGCTAGCAGTAGTTTAAGTAATGTTAGATCTGTTACAAAAGATTCAGAAACTACAGTAGCCGGAAATACTAAAGCTCAAAGTAGTGCTGATTTAGCACTAGCTACTGGCCAAGAGCTTCAACAAGTAATTCAAAGTATGTGTAATAATATACATAGCCTTGCCGCAGAATTTGAAGCTATGGATAATGCCTTGAGTAAGGAATTACAACCTAAATATTTACGTTAGTTATTAAATACTATGAGGATTAATTAATGGATAATAAAGAAGATTATATTAAAAGGAGAATGTTAGAAGAAAAAGCTAGATGATAATAAAAAGAAGTTAAAAAAACTCGAAAGATTAGAGGAACTAAGCAATAAAAGAACAGTATCGGAGCCATAGATTAAAAAGAACAGTTATATCATATATTTGGAAGAGAATATAACAGACATATGGATAATATAAGTTATTGTGAGGAGCTAAGTAGAAAAAAATCTGACAAAGAGAAAAAAATACACTTCTAGATGAAGAAGCTGATTTAAAAAAATTATGTACAATAAATTAAAAAAATAATTATGAGATAGTAGGAGAATGTATGAGTATAAATATGATATTAGGCTCTGCTCAAAGCCAAACTAATAGTATAAAAGAGTCTTACGACAAGTCAAATAGGAAGTTATCAACAAATACAACAAGCATTATCAAACTTTATGTTTCAAACAAATAGCTTGCAAGGCGCAGCATATGATAGTGCCAAAGCTTATTGTGGAAGTGTTTTATCTCCACTAATTGATGGATGTATATTATTAAATAAAGCTATTGAAAAAAAGCAAACGAGGAATATATAAATAAATATACAAGTGAAGTATATGGAGAGTCTTTAAAGCAAAGTGATTTAGAAAGATTAATAGATGAGACAAAAAGCCAAATTGTTTTGAATGAAAATCTATTGAATGAGCAGTTTGAACAAGATCCAGTGGATTTAAGCGAAGTAAGTAATTTGCAAGAAAAGATAGATAGTTATAGAAAAAAATTCAACGAGACTTGGAAGAAAAGTTAAGTAAGCTGCTAGCGTTTGATGCGAATTCCGTTAGTATATTCCAAGAAGTAGATGTTTTAAGTTACTCTGTTGCACAAGGGATTGCATTAGCCCAAAGAAGTTGGAGTCCAACACTAAAAACATTTATGCTACCTGGAAAAAATGAAATGGGATGGGTAGGTACTATCAAGGAAATATGGGAAAAAAATAATAAAGAAAGTAATAAAACAAATAGGATTAAATCTTCAAAAAGAATGATAAATAGTCAAATTAACGAAGAAGAATATGATAGGAATGTAGCATATTATTCAGGATTACATGGTAAGCCAATTATAGGTGCAAGTGTAATACATAACGCAAGTTCTGAAGAGAAGAGGGATTTATTAATAACAGTACTTCCATGGACAATACCAGGAGGTGGTTCATTAAAAAAACGATAATGGCTTCAAGCAGCTTTTATAGCAGGTTTAGAAAGCATTATCAAAGGCAATAAGCCTTCAGAGATTTTGACAAATATGGCCTTAGGAGGATTAGCGGGTTATGGGTTCTTTAAAGTTGCTAGTAAAGTGAATATACGAGAGCAATTAAAGAACTTTAGAAAACCAAGAGATACATTTAGAAATTATGAAGTTAAGTGGTTAGCTTATAAAGCAACGCATAATCCTAAAGCTAATACTGTAACATTAGGAAGATATGAAGAAATAAATAGAGAGTTATCCTACGAAACTGTTGCAAAAGAAGCATAAAGATACGTATTTTGATATGGGGAAAAAAGGATGGAATGAAGCAAGCGCTATGGTAAATGGGAGAAGAAAGGAAATGTGGAGGATAAATAAGCAATTTCTTGATACACAAATAGCAAAAAGAAAAAAACTATTAGACTTTTCTCATGATCCCAATATTCAATGGGAAGGATTTTATGCCAAAGAGTTAAAATATTTAAAAAGATAATAATTATATTATTGATAAAGAAAGTACAGGAGGAGTATGGTATGCTAGACCAAGAAAAGATTAAAAGATATATTAGTATTTGCTTCAATGGAGGTTGATAACTATTTTGGATATGAAAATGTGGAAAAACCACTAATAGAATTGGAGTATAATCCAGAAAATAATATTAATCCAAGACTAACACCACTAGTTTATAGAAGTTTTAGTATAAGAATAAGTGTAATAGATATAGAAAAAGAAGGAGCATTGACTTATTCGGTAAATTTAGGTGATTTTTTTATGATCTTCAAACACTAGTTCCAGAAAAAAATATCACAAAGAATATCATCAGGGATAAATAAAGAAGATATCCAAAAAAATCATTAGAAGTATTAGATGAATATTTGATTTGGAGAATGACAGATGCACAAAAGAAAGTATTTGGAATACCGCTAGATAAAGAAGTGTTAAAAGAAGATTAACATAAGAAATAACCTAGTAAGGAGAAGAGAAATGTTAACTCAAAAAGAGATTGAAAAATATGTTAATAAAGGCCTCTGAAGGGGTGAAAAAAATATTTTGGAGAAGAGAATTCTAGATTTGTAGGAATGGAATTAGAGTATGATTTGGCTAAAAATGAGGTTTCCAACAGCAAAAATTTTTAGTTTATAGAAGTTGGGAAATAACAGTATTAATAGATGATATATATCGTGGAGGAACAATGAATTATGGAGTGAATATTGAGAAAAGTATGGTTTAATAACATTAGTTCCTTTATAAAGTATCAGAAAGAATATCATTCGATGATTGGAGTGAAGATATTCAAGAGTCGTTAGAAGTATTAGATGAATATTTAATTTTGGCGAATGACAGATGCACAAAAAGAAAACATTTGGAATCCCGCTAGATAAAGAAGTTTTAATAGAAGATTAGAAATAAGGTTGTAACTTTTGTTAGTTACAACCTTATTATCATCAATTACTCAATAATAGTATAATAATAGCAAATTGAAAGAGACCAGGGGAATACCTGAAGTAGTAGTTAATCAATTTGCACCAGGAGAATATACATTTAAAGAAGTATTTAAAGGAGTGATAAAATAATGACAGGAATAGAAAAATTATAAAAAAATCATGGTATTTTCGATAATTGGTGATGAATATTATATATTTTTGGTTTAGAGGTAAAGAACATTTTTAGATATAAAGTAACACAAAG
>BNJU01002580.1_pt1 | contig 70058 bp, 107 predicted proteins | sample 8539281 | NCBI WGS metagenome assembly BNJU01 (sample SAMD00202456, study PRJDB9452) | human saliva metagenome | isolation source: human saliva | place: Japan | reverse complement strand
AGATGGGAATTGGGGAGATACAGGATTAGATTCAGACCTACAAAGCTACTTGAGTTATATCTATTCGGCCTATAATGGAGATAACTCAGGGCTGCTAAAAATAACAGGAAACTGTATCTTTACCCTCAAAAAAGCAAGTACTTCAGTTACAAACTTTCCAGGGCTGGATAGATAGTTTGGGCGAAATAACCTACTCAAATATGCTGAGTACAGAATCAGCTCAAAAATGGATATGCAGCAAAAAGCATGGTCACAGGCTTCTTTGAACAAATTGATTAGAAATAGAGCTGGAATCAGCCTCTGTGCTATAGTTTCTTGATACTAAACACTACTTGTCAGTCGTACTCCCAGTACATGACCTAAACAATGAATAAGGTCATCTGAAAACTTTAAAGCAAAGTTTACCAGACGGCCGCTAATCAAGCCTCAACTTCTCCTCACTGTGCAGGACCCAGCACTGAAAAGCCTCAACATTCCGAAACAAAAAAATCTGTTTCAAAAGCTAAGCCGCCTGCCTTCTCCATGCGGGTTTGGCAAATCTAACTACCGGGACGCTGGGGCCCCAACGGTTACCGCCTGAAGGCGGTACCATCCTGAGCCTCTAGACGATGGGCGCGTAACCGGGTTGCGAACTATACACAAGCGTTAAAACGCCAGTCAGCGGGTTAGGGCGTTTTTGCGGGTCAAACTGGTTTCAGACAACCTTCTGCTCCTTACATCTGCGCACTCGGCACTGCCTGCTATAGTGCCGCTTTTACTGAAAAGCGAAAACAAACCATATGGAGTTTCACGCAGACAGCTTTTTATCCGCTCAGCAGTTAAAAGCTGCCCGAAGCGGACGTGTACTGCCGACAAATCCTGTGCAGGCTGGACGCACCCGGTTGCCAAAGGTTTGGACTGGTCAGTCAGAGGCTTTGCCGCACCGGTTTCAGTCTCTCCCGAACTCCGTTTTTCCCGCCGCTTCCTTTGCGCGTCGCCCTGAAAAAGAAGAAGAGATCCTGCCTGCTGGCATCATCCGCGTATTTTGGAAGAAGGTGGCGGAAAATCCGCACAATGAAGCCCGCAATGTCGGCCGCGGAAAAACAAGAGCTTAAAGAACAGATTACAGACGACCTGCTGCCCCGCGTTTACCCGCGCAGCAATACTGAAAGCGGTGTAATCAACACCCGCCACGGCTATCTGCTCGTCAACAACGCGGCTTCCACTAAAGCGGAAAGAAACATCCCTGACCAAGCTGCGTGAAGCTTTGGGCGGTTTGGAAGCCTCGCTGCTGAATACCAAGCCATCCGCCCTCTTCCTGATGATACCGAGTGGCTGCCGGGCGCAAATGCGAGGCGGTTTTGAATTGGACGGCGATTGCGAACAAAGCGCGGGCGACGTTGTTCCCGTCGTCAAAGTGTCCAAAACAAGATTTGACCGCCGATGAAGTGGTCAACACGTCAAAACAGCAAAAGCCGTAACCCAGCTGGGCGCGGTGTGGCGCGAACAAATCGCCTTCATCCTCACAAGACTTCACGCTCAAAGCGCATCCAATACCTCGACGTATTGCAGGAAGAAGCCGGAGCAACGGCGACGATGCCCGCCAGCCTGCCTTCGCCTCGCATCCTGATGGCGGAATCCGTCAGCACCATGTTGGAAGAGCTGGTTTCCTATTTGGGCGGCTGGCAAGACTAATTTTTCAGACGACCTTTTAACGATAAAAAGGTCGTCTGAAACCTACCTCCGATGGACAACTATGTTTAAACACCTCGCATTCCTGCCGCTCCTCATTATGCTTGCCTCCCCGCCTCGGCCGCCGTCCACAACTTCCTATCAGGAACCAGGCAGGCATTCTACGACGGCGATGTCGAGCAAAGACGAGCAAACCCGCCGGCAAAAGGCACATGGCGCTGCCAAGACGGACGCAGCTACACGGCGCGCGTTTAAAACGGCAAATTCGACGGACAAGGCGTTTACACGTCTCCGCCAACCGCAGAAACCTTCATCGAACCGTTCAATTCCAACAGCACCAAGTTCCGCAACATGGGCACTGCTCGGGCACGATTCAAAAAGGTCTGGCACACGGCAAGATTACACGCCTCACAAACGCGAGCACTATCTTCATCATGACGAAAACGGCGTGATTAAAGAAGCAAACTGCCCAAAACCAAATCATCCCCTGTCCGCATTTTCAGACTGATCTCCAGCAGCGTCGATCTGAAAACCGCAAAAACAAGGAAAACATTATGAGCATCAAGTCCGACAAATGGATTACGCCGCATGAGCGAAGAGTTCGGCATGATCGACCCTTCAGAGCCGAGACCAAATCAAAGAAGCCAACGGACAGCGCATCATCTCCTACGGCACGTCCAGCTACGGCTACGACATCCGCTGCGCACGAATTTAAAAATTTCACCAACATCAAAGCACCATCGTCGATCCCAAAAACTCGACCCGAAAAACACCGTCGCCGTCGAAGACGACTGCGCATCATCCCGCCCAACTCCTCCTTCGCGCTGGCGCCGGTCAATACTTCCGCATCCGCGCAACGTCCTGACCGTCTGCTTGCGACCGATCCACCCACACCCGCTGCGGCATCATCGTCAACGTCTCCCCGTTCCAGCCGGAACCGAAGGCTACGTGACCCGCTGGGTTTTCAGCACCACCCCCTGCCGCCAAAAATCTACGCCGGCGAAGGCGTAGCGCAAGTCCTCTTCTTCGAGAGCGACGAAATCTGAAACTCCAAAAGACCGCAACGGCAACTACATGGACAAACCGGCGTTACCCTGCCGAAAACCCTGATGATTGGATAAAGCCAGCAAAATATAGCGCAATCATTTTCATCGAACAGACAAATGCGGAATGATACAAAAAGTCGTCTGAAATCTTGGACTCTAAAGTTTCAGATGACCTTCATAGTATCTATATGGCAAAGTATTGTCTATATGGCAAAGCAGAAACAGAATGCTCTGTTTTATCTCAATCCGTTATGTTCGGAATGAAGCTGCATCCTTCTGTCCGCCTCAGCTGACAAAACGCCTGACTAGACGGAAGTGGAGGCGGCTTTTTCCATATCCGTGTCTATTCGGCGAAACGCATTGCGATGCCATTGAAGTTTCTATATTCATCAAACAATCTTTTGCCCCTATTCGCGGACTGTGTTCATGCCTTTCCGAACCGGTTTCGGGGTCATAAAAATAATTAGGGTATTCGTAGCTTCTGTTGTTTCTAAAGGTGAGGATGATGAAATGTGGCTGCTTCTCCGGGATGCGGTATGCCGGTTGACGCACAGGCAGCAAGCGTTAATGCAGACAAAGCGACATGAATTAAATCGCGTATTTCATAGTATTTTCAGATTTTTGATGAGGCATTATTTCGACAATATATCTAAAGTTGAGATCAGTTGAGAAATATCGCAGGATACATCGTCTGAAAACGCAAAACCTATTTTCAGACGACCTTTTCTATATGAAAAGGATGAACAAATAGCGGTAAAGGTTGCCTTCTGCTACAATCCGCCGAACTAGCCTGCCAGTTGCGGAAAATGGATTTCAATCCGGCAACGATGATTTCTACGGAGACGGCGGCAAGCATCATGCCCATGATGCGGTTGAGGATGGTCAGCCCTGTCGTGCCCAGTTTTTGCTGATTCGTCCGGCGACAACGAGGATGGCGTAGCAAATCAGGCTGACAAGGAAGCCTGCGGCGAGAATCAAGCAATATCGCTGTAATTTTTGGCGGCTGAGGCGTAGATGATGACGGTGGAGATACCGCCGGGACCGATGGTGATGGGGATGGCGACGGGAACGACGGCGATGGCTTTTGGCGTTTTTCTGGATATGTTGTACGACGCCTTCTTCTTCGTCTCCGCCGATATTTTGTTTGGCGGGGTTGTCGTTGCCGTTCATCATGGAAATAGCGATGAGCAAGACCAAAAATACCGCCGCCGACTTGGAAAGAGCCGACGCTGATGCCTAGATATTTTCAACAACATCCCTGCCCGTCAAGGTCGAAGACGGCAATGACGATGAAGACGGCGAGCGCGGCGGTGCGGGCGATGCGGCGTTTTCTTTGGTGCTGTGATCCTGGCGTCAAATCGAGGTAAATCGAGAGCGCGCTGAACGGGTTAATCAATACAAGGAAGGCAACCAAAAGTTTGCCGATTTCACACCCTAATTCCATTTTTATTCCCTTTATTTGTTTTTGTAGAGACGTTTACGTCCGCTTTATCGTTGAATTCGTAGTGGCGTTTGGTTTTGTGTTCGCTGAAATACCCATCAGCAGCGCAAGTACGGTCATGATGGAAAGCGTTGCAGTACCGCCGTAGCTGACCAACGGCAGAGGGACGCCGACAACGGGCAAAATGCCGCTCGCCATTCCATGTTCACAAAGGCGTAGCAGAAAAAGTCATGGTTAATGCGCCGGCGAGCGTGCGGCTGTAAAGCGATTGTGCTTTGGCGGCAATCAGCAGTCCGCGCGTCAGGATAACGAAATAAACCAGCAGCAGCAAGATGTTGCCGATCAAACCGAATTCTTCGCCATACACGGCAAAAATGAAGTCGGTCGTGGACTCGGGAATGTAATCCAAATGCGTTTGTGTGCCGTTGAGCCAGCTCTTTTCCCAAACGCCGCCCGAACCGATGGCAATCATGGACTGGATGATGTGGTAGCCTGCGCCCAAAGGGTCCTGCGTCGGGTCAAACAGCGTCAGGACGCGGGTTTTCTGATAGTCGTGCATCCCGTAGTTCCACAAAAGCGGTAATGCGGCAACAAAGGCGATGATGGCGGCAAAGATGACTTCCACGGCAGGCCTGCGAAAAAGACGATGAAAATACCCGATGCCATAATCAAAACCGCCGTACCCAAGTCAGGGCTGTTTCAAAATCAGCGCAACGGGATGAGGATTAAAAAGCATGGCGATGATGTAGTGAAACCATTTCAGACGACCTTCGTGCCGCTGGAAAGTACCAAGCGACGGTCATGGGCAGGACGATTTTCACGATTTCGGACGGCTGGATGCGCATGAACCCCAGCTCCAGCCAGCGTGTAGAGCTATTGACGGTCACGCCCGCGACTTCGACGGCGACAAGCAGCAACACGCCAATCAGGTACATCGGCAGCGCAACCTTTGCGGCATCACGCGGCTTGAACGAGGCGACAAACCACAGCAGGGCGAAGCCGACAAACCGTATGCAGGGGTTTTTGTGTTCAAGCTGGCCGAAATCCTGCCCGTCCGCCGAATAGAGCAAAAACAGGCTCATGATGTAGATGGCGAGCATGGGGAAAAACAGCCACGGGTCTATCGGGAGCAGATACGAGTGCGCTTGATTTTTCGCCCACATTCCGACCGTTTCATTCGATGATTTGCTTCCTCCTGTTTCAGACCGTAGGCTTTTTGGAAATATGGTCGGCGGTTGGGGTTGTGTGCGGTGTTGTTGCGGTTCGGGCATTCCGCCTGCGTCGGGGTCGTCTGAAAACTGCTGCGGCTTGACGTTGAGCATATAAAAATCGGTCAGGCTGCGGGCAAGCGGTGCGGCGTAGGCACCCCAGCCGCCGTTTTCCAGAATCACGGCAATGGCGATTTCAGGCTTCTCAAAGGGGCGAAACGAGATAAACCACGCATGGTCGCGGTGTTGCTCGCGCAAGGCTGCGGCGTTGTAACGACCGCCCTGCTTGATTTGCACAACCTGCGCCGTGCCCGTTTTGCCGCCCATGCTGTAAGTCAATCCGCCGCCGATGCGGTGTGCCGTACCGCCCGGTTTCAAGACTTTTCTCCATCGCCTGTTTGACGTATTCGAAATTGTCTTGTTTTGAACGGGATTTTGTATTCGGGATTGGGATTGATACGCGTGATTTTTGCGTTTGTCGAAATCCACCAACTCTTTCACCAAATGCGGTTGATAAACCACGCCGTTATTGGCGAGTGAAGCGGTGGCGTGTGCCATTTGCAGCGGGTGTAGGCGTTGTAACCCTGCCCGATGCTGACCGAGACCATCTCGCCTGCGCGCCATTCTTTGGCGGTAGGATCGGACGATTTGGCAAAGCGTTTCGCCTTCCATTCGCGGCTGGGCAAAACGCCCGTATATTCGCTGGGCAGGTCGATGCCGGTTTTTACCGAAACCCGAATTGCGCTAAATATGGCGATGCTTTGTCTATGCCCATTTCGTAGCCCAAGCGGTAGAAAAAGGTATCAGACGACACCTGTATCGCCTTTGCTCAAATTTGCCGAACCGTGATCCGCTGCGTACGGAATCTCGGAAAACATGGCGGCTGCCGGGAATGCTCCATGCGCCGGGCGCGGAACGACCGTCGTTTGGGTAATTTTGCCGCTTTCCAGCAAAGCCATGCCCATAAACGGCTTAAACGTCGAGCCCGGTGGGATACAAACCTTGCGTTACGCGGTTGACCAACGGTTTTTCCAGTCATCATTCAAGGCTTTCCACGTTTCGCTGTCGATGCCGTCGATAAAGAGGTTGGGATCGAAAGAAGGTTTGGAAACGAAAGCCAATACCGTACCGTCTTGCGGATTGATGGCGACAATCGCCCCGCGCCTGTCTCCCAATATTTTTGTCCGCCTCTTGCTGCATACGGATGTCCATGCCCAAGCGCAAAGTTTGCCCCATGCGTGACGGCACGTTTTTCAAGACGCGAACAATATTGCCGTAAGCGTCTTTTTCCACTTCTTGATAGCCGGGCGCGCCATGAAGTCTGAGGCTCGTAATATTTTTCCAGCCCCGATTTGCCGATGTGCGTGCTGCCGCGATAGAGCGCAGTCAAATCCTCTTCTTCCAAAAATTTCCTGATCTTTGTCGCTGATGCGGCCGATATAGCCCTAAAAAGTGTGAGGTCAGCTACTACAGGATACTCGCGGAAAGTGCGCGAATTGACTTCTACGCCTTTAAATTCATTAAGATGCACGGACAATTTCGCCGCTTCTTCATCTGTCAGGCGCAGCTTGAGCGGGATGTTTTCAAATTTGCGGTAGCTTTCGCGGTATTTGTGGAAACGCTTCAAATCAGTAGGCGTAATATCGACATACTTCCGCAGGGCTTCGATAACATCCTCCATCTTACCCTCAATACGGCTGGGGATGACTTCCAGCGAAAAACACGGGATAGTTTTTGCCAACGGTACGCCGTTGACATCTACGATTTCGCCGCGGACGGGCGGGGTCGGAATTAATGTGATGCGGTTGCTGGATGCCTGTCCGGAAAAATCGTCATGCCGGAACACCTGCAAATAGACAAACCGCGCCACCAATGCGGCAAACAAAACCACAATCAGGATAAACGCCACCAGCAGACGCAATAAAAGAATCGGCTTGCGCCGCCTTTTTGCAGTCTGTGTTTTACCGCTACCGCCATTTTTTTCAGACGACGTTTCATAGTATTCAGTATGGACATGGTTTCACGTTATCTGTTGGCGCGATAAAAATTGGTCAGCATCAGCATCAACTGGCTCAAGAAAGGCCAAAAGCAGCGCGCCTGCCAAAGGCGCGATGAAACTTTGCCAAGTAATGATTTGGTTGTTGAGGAACAGGCGCGCCGCCACCAATACCGCCTGATGGCAGAACAATGCTGCCAATACCGCCCCAATCTGCATGATGTGGCCGTAGAGCATGATTTGACGGCGCGTGTTCAAGACGAAATACACCATGACCGTATAAGACAATGCGTACGGCCCCAAAGTCGCTGCCGTTGCCGCATCTACTATCAAGCCGAGCAAAAACGCAATGCCCATGCCGACGCGTTGAGGATGGTGCATAGACCAATAAAAGCAGCATCAGCGCAGTCGGTTCGGGCAGCCATGCATCAAAGGGAAAAAGGCATGAAATCGACAAGCATGGTTACGGCAAAACTTGCCGCAATCACGCCGACGGGCATGGCACGGTAGGAATCGTCAAAATCGTTCATGAATGATTTATTGGGAAGAATGGAGAAGACAGAACCAAAACAAAGCGGCTGCGGCGCAAAGGCGGCAAACGGGGTCAGCTCTCGTGTCGTAATAAGGCGTACCTGAAGCGCGGACGACTTTATCCACGCGGGCTACGGGAATGCTCGCGATAAATACCGTCCAAGCCGGAGGTAATCAAAACATCCTGCGGCTTCAAATCCGATCCTGTCGGAAAATAGCGCAAATCAAACCTACGCCGTTGCCGTAGGCGGTTGCGTTCGCCCGTACGCTCAACGGCAACAGGGACGATACTTTGCGTAGCCGCCATCAGCTCGACTTCCGCGCTGTTTGCGTGAACTAAGTAATCGCGCCCGATTAAGCCGTTTTTGGTCGATAACGGCATCGCCTGCCATACCCCTTCGCCAATGCCTTTATTGATAATCAAACGCTCGGACAACGGGTCTTTGCCACTGGACAATACTTCAGCGCCGATGACACTGCTGATGCCTTTTTGCTGCAAGCCGTATAGCTTTTTCAGCTCCTGCAATTCGCTCAGGTTAACCTTGTCACGTTGAAGCTGGATTTTCAGACGACCGTTTTCCTCCAAAAGGAGACGGTTTTGTTCCAACAGCTCGGTTTTGTGATTGAGATTGGTTGGAAAATATATTGATAGAGACGGACCCGGCTGGTTTGCCAGCCACTGCACCGGATAAAGAATCTCGCTGCAGCATGTGCGCACGGTTGCATCAGGTCGAAAACGACCATCCGCCACCATAATGCCTGCACCCAGTAAAGATACGCACAAAACGAGGCAACAGCTTTTGGCCTTTGCCTCGTCAAACCGTAAAGAAGAATGTTCCATTTCAGCCTGCCTTACGGGTTATCCACAAAACGGCATTCCATTTGCCGATGTAATCCAAGGCTTTGCCTGCGCCAGCAAGCCACACAGTTCAAAGGCTGGTCGGCAATGCCGACAGGCGAGTCCCGTCGCATCTGCCAAAACCGTATCCATACCGTGCAACAGTGCGCCGCCACCCGTCAGCATAATACCCCTGTCGGCAATATCACCCGCTAACTCCGGGCGATACTTGTTCCAATGCAAGGCGTACGGCGCGGATAATCTGATTAACCGTTTCGCTCAGAGCTTCGCGCACTTCCTCCGAAGTAACAGCCAACGATTTTGGGGTACCTTCCGCCAAGTCTCGACCTTTAATCCGCATTGCGGTTTCCGTTGCAAAGCCATAGGCAGAGCCAATCGTTTTTCTTCAACTCTTCAGCCGTCGCTCGCTCAACCAGTACACCGCGATGACGGCGCAGATAGTCACGATGCTTTATCAAATCTATCGCCGGCAGCGCGGACGGATGCGGAATAAGTCATACCGCCCAAAGACAAAATACCGATTTCCGTTGTAGCCGCCGCCAATATCCACTACCATTGAGCCGACAGTATCCTCAACCGGCAGACCCCGCATCCAAAGCAGCCGCCATCGGCTCCTCAATCAAATGAACAGATGACGCCCCTGCCGCAAATGCAGAATCCAAAAATCGCTTTGCGTTCAACCTGAGTCGCACCACCCGGCACGCAGATCACTACGCGCGGAGGTACGACTGAATGACCTTCCGTGGCCTTTTTAATCAGCATGCTTAGCATACGCTCGGCAATCGTAAAGTCGGCAATCACTCCGTCCCGCATAGGCCGGACGATTTCAATATTGCGCGGCGCACGCCCCTGCATTTTTCTTGGCTTCCGTACCCACGGCGACAATCTTACTTTTTACCGCCCGTACCCGATTGAACCGCCACCACAGACGGCTCGTCCAAAAACAATGCCTTTACCGCGCACATAAATCAACGTGTTCGCCGTACCCAAATCAATGGCGATATCGTTGGAGAAAAACGGGATAAAAACGAAACATAAAATACCTGAATATCGACCAGCACCGATTTTATTTAATTGTTATTCAAAATATTAAAAACATAGGGACAACGCCTTTTTCAGACGACCTTCCCCACTTCCCGCTATAAAACGCATGGCGAAAATCACACGCCATTTGAGTAGTTTTCGGTTATAATTCCTCGTTTGATCGAAGAAGAATGCAATGATACCCCAAATAAGGTGTCTGCTATCAGACAAGGATTTTTATGGCTCTAAGCTTAACCGATGTGGAAAAATCTGCCAAACTCTCACGCCTTTCGCTGACCGAAGAAGAAAAAGGCAAAACCCTCTCAGAATTGAACGACATTTTTCGCCATGGTTGAAAAAGATGCAGAGCGTGAATACCGATGGTGTCGAGCCGATGGCACACCCCACGAAGCCGCCCCTGCGCCTGCGCGAAGATACGAGTTACCGAAACCGACCATGCTGCCGAATATCAAGCCGTCGCACCCGAAGTGCGCAACCGCCTGTATATCGTGCCTCAGGTAATTGAAGAATAATTTTTCAGACGATCTCATTATCTTGAAATATGAAAATCTAAACTTGGGTCGTCTGAAACTCGTCCTTCGAAATTTCAATCACTGTTCAGCCTACGTTTTCGGCAACACTTTTTCCGAATATTTGCCTGAAAACAGAAACCGTCTCAAATTAGGGAATCATGGCGCAATGACCCAATACACCCTCAAACAAGCCAGCCAACTGCTGCAATCCAAAGCAAATCTCCGCCGTCGAACTGGCAACCGAATACCTCGCCGCCATTGCTGCGCAGAACCCGGCAATCAACGGCTACATTACCTCGACCAAGACAAAACCCTAGCCGAAGCCCGTGCCGCCGACGCGCGTATCGCGCAAGGCAACGCCACGGCGCTTACCGCGTACCCATCGCCTACAAAGATATTTTTTCTGTCAAACAGGCTGGCGCAGCGCATGCAGCTCCAAAATGCTGGACAACTTCGTTCGCCCCTACACTGCCACCGTCGTGCAAAACCTGCTCGATGAAGGCATGGTAACGCTCGGTCGTACCAATATGGACGAGTTTGCCATGGGTTCGACTAACGAAACCTCGTTCTACGGCGCGACCAAAACCCATGGAATCCCGGAACACGTCCCAGGCGGCTCGTCCGGCGGTTCCGCTAGCCGTCGTTGCGGCACGCCTTGCTCCTGTCGCGCTCGGTTCAGATACCGGTGGCTCTATCCGCCAGCCTGCTTCACACTGTGGCATCACCGGTATCAAACCCACCTACGGCACGGTTTCCCGCTTCGGCATGGTTGCCTACGCATCCAGTTTCGACCAAAGCCGGTCCGATGGCGCAAACCGCCGAAGACTGCGCGATTTTTGCTCAATGCGATGGCGAGCTTCGACGAGCGCGATTCCACCAGCTTGGAACGCAACAAAGAAGACTACACCCGCGATTTGGACAAACCGCTCAAAGGCATGAAAAATCGGCCTGCCTAAAGAATATTTCGGCGAAGGTGCGGATGCCGATGTGCAGGGCTGCTTTACAAAAGCGTCATTGACCTTTTTAAAAGCGCAAGGTGCGGAAACCATTGAAGTTTTCCTGCCCCAAACCGCCCTGTCCATCCCCTGCTTACTACGTCCTCGCTTCCGCCGAAGCCAGCACCAACCTTTCCCGCTACGACGGCGTGCGCTACGGCCACCGCGCCGCCCAATTCGGCGACCTTGAAGAAAATGTACAGCAACACCCGCGCCGAAGGCTTCGAGCGAAGTCAAACGTCGCATCATGATTGGCACTTATGTGTTGTCGCACGGCTACTACGATGCCTATTACTTGAAAAGCCCAAAAACTGCGCCGCCTCGTTGCCAACGATTTTTCAGACGGCATTCGCGCAATGTGATTTCATCCTTGCCCCAACTGCGCCCACCGCCGCCCCCAAACTCGGCAGCGACATCCACGATCCCGTGCAGATGTACCTTTCCGACATCTACACCATCGCCGTGAATCTGGCGGGATTGCCCGCCCTGACCCTGCCCGCAGGTTTCAGTAGCAGCGGACTGCCCATCGGCGTGCAGTTCATCGGCAACCACTCTCCGAAGCCAAAATCCTTGGCGCAGCGCATCAAGTACAGTTGGTAAGTGATTGGCACACCCAAACCCCCTGATGGAAAAAGCATAATGCCGGAGCAGTTTGTTTTTCCAGATTTCAAAACCGTATATAAGGATGCGCCGAAAATTTCAAATCCAGCATTTGAAATTCTCCTTACGCAGATTGTTTACACGGCGACAAGTCAAAGATTTTGAAAACTTTGTCAACGCCTCCGCGCCACGCCGTACCTTTTTTTCCAAAAGGCGGCCGCAAGATGCCTATCCGTTGATACACGCCTTTGTCGACCAACGCTTCAACAGACGGCGCAGGCTACAAGTCATGAAAGAAGACCCTGCTGACAGCCGAAAAACTGTTCGGGCAGGAAACGCTCGCCAATATGACGACACGTAAATTCCATGTCGTTCTGGCGCATCTTTCAGACGGCCTGACTTTCATGGCTGAACCGGAACGATAATTGCGTGGATGAAGGAATGTGGTCGCTATCCTTGCGCGACAGCGAAGGAAAAACGTCTCTACATGGCAAACCTTCGCCCTAGTTGACGGCAAACTGCTGGCCGCCTCTATCCAAGGCCCTGCAGGGGAAGAAGCCAAAGACCTTGTACGCAGCCTGACCAAACAACTCCACGGTCTGCGCCCGCAGCAGCTGATGGTAACCGCCCTGCAATATTTTTCGACATCGCTCAATTTGGGCGGCGTTATCGGCATTGCCCAAGAGCATCAGGTCAAACTGCGCTGGCGGCTGAAGAAACGGGTCAAAATGAATTACGACCTGTTTTGGCAGGAGAACGGCGCAACGCTCGGCGACGACGGCTACTGGCATCTGCCGCAAATCCCGCCGCGAAAAAGACTTGGCGGAAATCGAAAGCAAAAGCGTTCGATGTACCGCAAACGTTACCAAATGCTGGATAACATGGCGGCCGAGATGCAGGCTTGCTTTCAGAAAACTTGATTCTGCGTTTTTCAGACGACCTTTGCCATTTGAAAAACAAACAGGTCGTCTGAAAACGGCTAACCCTACTTTATATTATCGACATCAAAAGAAAAGAACCCTCTTATGACTTGGGGAAACAGTAATCGGCTTGGAAATCCACGTCCAGCTCAACACCCAATCCAAAATCTTCAGTGGCGCATCAACCGCATTCGGTGCAGAACCCAATGCGCACGCCAGCGTGGTGGAATGCGCGCTGCCGGGCGTGCTGCCGGTAATGAACCGCGAAGTCGTTGAAAAAAGCCATCAAATTGGGCTTGGCTTTGGATGCGAAAAATCAATCAGAAAAACGTGTTCGACCGCAAAAACTACTTCTACCCCTGACTTGCCCAAAGGCTATCAAATCAGCCAGTTAGATTTGCCGATTGTTGAACACGGCAACTGAAATCGTGGTCGGCGGCGATGTGAAAACCATCAACGTAACCCGCGCGCACATGGAAGAAGATGCGGGCAAATCCGTGCATGAAGGCTTGAACGGCTCAACCGGTATCGACCTGAAACCGTGCCGGCACGCCGCTGTTGGAAGTGGTATCCGAGCCTGAAATGCGCTCCGCCGCCGAAGCCGTTGCTTACGCCAAAAGCCTTACACAGCTTGGTGACCTGGCTGGACATCTGCGACGGCAATATGGCGGAAGGTTCGTTCCGCGTCGATGCCAACGTATCCGTGCGTCCGAAGGTCAAAGCGGAATTCGGCACGCGCCGCGAGATTAAAAACCTCAATTCCTTCCGCTTCTTGGAGCAGGCGATTAATTACGAAGTAGAAGCGCAAATCGAGATTTTTGGAAGACGGCGGCAAAAGGCAGCAGGCAACCATGCTGTTCGACCCGGAAAAGGCGAAACCGCGTGATGCGTTTGAAAGAAGACGCGCATGACTACCGTTACTTCCCCGACCCCCGATTTGCTGCCCGTCATCATTTTCAGACGACCGGTTGCAAAAAGCCAGCAGAAATGCCCGAGCTGCCGAAGAGAAATGGCGGCGCGTTTTTCGTGACGGATTATGGCGTGAGCGATCTACGACGCGCGCTCGCTGCACCGCCAGCCGCGTGCAGGCTGCCTATTTTGAAGAAGCCAAAGCCAGCGGACAAGGCAAGCTGATCTGCCAACTGGATGAACGGCGAACTCGCCGCCACGCTGAACAAAGAAGGCGTGGAACTCGCCGACAGCCCGATTACCGCCCCGCGCCTCGCCGCGCTGGTAGAGCAAAATCGCCGACGGTACTTCATAGCAGCAAATTGGCGAAAAAGCCTTCGAAGCCATGTGGGCGGAACCCTGAAGCCACCATTGCCGAAATCATTGAAAAACACGGCTTGCAGCAAATGACCGATACCGGCGCGATTGAAGCGCATGGTGGACGAAGTGCTGGCAAACAACGCCAAAAGCCGTGGAACAATTTAAATCCGGCAACGAAAAAGCCCTGAATGCGATCGTGGGACAAGTGATGAAGGCCAGCAAAAGGCAAAGCGAATCCCGCGCAGGTTCAAGAACTGATTAAAGCCAAACTGGCTTAATCCGTTATCGCACAGGTCGTCTGAAAGCAAAGTTCCAACGAAGGTAAAACGGGAAACAAGCTTTTCAGACGACCTTAACTTAATCTATTCAAACCACGCAAAGCTATGACCCACACCATTACCCTACCCGACCAAACCACCTTTACCGCCAACGACGGCGAAAACAGTTTTTAGCCGCTGCCGCCCGTCAAAACCCTCAATCTGCCCCATTCCTGCAAAAGCGGTGCCTGCGGGCAATGCAAAAGCCGAACTGGTCAGTGGCGATATTCAAATGGGCGAACACTCGGAACAGGCCTTATCCGAAGCAGAAAAAAGCGCAAGGCAAGATTTTGATGTGCTGCACCACCGCGCAAAGTGACATCAGCATCAACATCCCCGGTTACAACGCAAACGCGCTACCGTCCGCACCCTGCCCGCCCGTATTGAAAGCATGGTTTTCAAACACGATGTCGCCCTCCTGAAACTTGCCCCTGCCCAAAAGCCCCACCGTTTGCTTTCTACGCCGGGCAATACATTGATTTACTGCTGCCGGGCAACATCAGCCGCAGCTACTCCATCGCCAATTCCCCCGACCAAGAAGGCATTTTGGAACTGCACATCCGCAGGCGCGAAAATGGCGTCTGCTCGGAAATGATTTTCGGCAGCGAACCCAAAGTCAAAGAAAAAGGCATCGTCCGCATCAAAGGCCCGCTCGGTTCGTTTACCTTGCAAGAAGACAGCGGCAAACCCATCATCCTTTTGGCAACCGGTACAGGCTATGCCCCCATCCGCAGCATCCTACTCGACCTTATCCGCCAAGACAGCAGCCGCGCCGTCCATTTCTACTGGGGTGCACGGCACCAAGATGATTTGTACGCACTCGAAGAAGCGCAAAGAGCTGACAGGTCGTCTGAAAAACGCCCGCTCACTCCCCGTCCTATCAAAAGCCACTGAAGGTTGGCAAGGCGAAAAAGGATACGTCCAAACTGCTACCGCAAAAGATTATCCCGACTTGAGCGGTTACGAAGTTTATGCCTGCGGTTCCGTCGCCATGACCGAAAGCGCGAAATCCGTGTTGACCGCACAATGCAACCTGCCTGAGACAACCTTCTATTCGGATGCGTTTTCGCCTGCGCAATAGTCCCAGTTCACCATTTTTCATCACTTGAGACCTTTATAAAATTTCCACCAAGACATTTAGAGTTTCTCATGAGCACTTTCTTCCAGCAAACCGCACAAGCCATGATTGCCGAAACACATCGACCGCTTCCCACTATTGAAATCTGAAGGCGATGTGTTTGAACCTGTTGAAAGCGGCTAACAGGTTAAGTAGTGCCTGTTGCCGCCTGAGGCTGCTGGATGCCTGATTATCGGGTATCCGGGGAGGATTAAGGGGTATTTGGGTAGAATCAGTGGATATTTGAAATGAAAACAGCCGAAAAACCCTGTGTTTGGAGTTTCGGTTGTCGGGGAAAAAGGAATTTTGCAAAGGTCTCAACCGTGGTGTAAACAACGCGACGATTTCCTACACGTAAACGCCGCACCGCCTTGTCCATATTGCAGATTACTGATGCCTAAATCACTGTCTGATGAAAACAAACATGGGCGGATCAATAGCGAACAAAAATGTGCCAAAAGAATTTTCAATGAGACTAAAACCTTTCTGATCTTGAATAAGAGTAGGAAAAATCAGAAAAGTTTTCATTTTGAAAAATAAGTATAAAATTTTAATAACTTATATTATTGTATAGGTTTCAGCGAGCTGATTCTTATCTCCCTACCCCGTTATTCCTATAACTCATCCTCCTTTATCATGTCAATCACCATTCCAGCCTTCGATCCTCTAAGCATCCCCTATAGCAGGTACCAATCTGATTGAAGCCTCTGCCGGTACAGGCAAAACCTACGGCATTGCGGCTTTATTCACGCGTTTGGTCGTACTTGAGCAGATGCCGGTCGAAAGCATTTTGACCGTTACTTTTACCAAGGCGGCAACGGCGGAATTGAAAACCCGTTTGCGCGCACGTTTGGACGAAGTATTGCAGGGCTTTGGAGAGCGTGGAGGATGCGGACAATCTTTCAGACGACCTTGAAGCATATTGCCGAGACAATCATCCGGGCGATGTGTTTCTGACCGGTTTGCTCAAACAGGCATTGGCTCAAGAAAGTCGGACGCGGCTGATTGTCCGCCTCAAGGCCGCCATCGGACAATTCGACAACGCCGCGATTTATACCATTCACGGCTTCTGCCAACGCATTTTGCGCGATTATGCGTTTTTGTGCCGCGCGCCTATGGATGTCGAGCTGACCGAAGACAGCCGTGACCGCCTGCTGATTCCCGCTCAAGATTTTTGGCGCGACCGCATCGTCAATCATCCCGTTTGGCGAAGCTGGTATTCCAACGCCGCCAAACGCCGCAAACCATGTTGGCGGCAATACAAAAAGTTCGTCAGCCGTCCGTATTTGGTTTTCAGACGACCCGAAGCAGACTTAATCGCCGCGCAGGAAAATTTTCAGAAAACATGGGAAAAAGTGCGTTCCAAACTGGACGCTTTGGAAGAAACATTCTGGCGCATCCGTCCGATATTAAATGGGCAATCCTATCAAGAAAAAAACATTCAAGACCGTCTTTCTCGAACTCCACTCCGCCTCCCAATCCGATGCCTTCGCTTCTCTTTAGCAAAAACAACGGCAGAAAAAGCTGCCTATGTTTGCCATAGAAGCTTTAGCGTCCAAAGTCAAAAAGGCAATACTTCCGATGCTGCCGCCTTTGCCGATTTGCAGATATTGGCGAATCTCGGCGCAGATTCGGCTGCCATCGTGCAAGCCGAAGAAGAGACGCTTACCCTGCTCCACCTCGACCTGCTCGACCATCTTAATGCCAGTCTGAGCGAGCAGAAAAAATCCAAACGCGAACGCGGTTTCGACGATTTACTGCTTGATGTTTACGACGCATTAACCGACAACCCGCAGGCCAACTCACTGGCTCAGGCGGTGGCGCAAAACTGGCGCATCGCCTTGATTGACGAATTTCAAGACTACCGACCCGTTGCAATACGAGATTTTCCGAAAAATCTTCATCAGCCAAAACAAGCCTTTATTCTTAGTCGGCGACCCGAAACAAGCGATTTACAGCTTTCGCGGCGCCGACATTTACGCTATCTGCAAGCCGCAGCCGACGCGCAACACAGCTACACGCTCGCGACCAATTACCGCAGTCATGCCAAGCTGATTAACGGCATAGGCGCATTGTTCCGCTGCAAAAACCGTCCTTTCGTCTTGGACGGCATAGACTATACCGAAGTCGGCGCCGCACGTTCCGAAAGCCGGCTTTCGCCGCCCCGCACCGCCATACAGATACGCTGGCTCAACGGCAAAGACGACGAAGTGCTCAACAAAGACATCTTGCGTCGCCGTGCCTCCGAATATTGCGCCGACGAAATCGCCCACACACTCAACGAAGCTGCCGAAGGTCGTCTGAAATTCAAAGACAGACCGGTCGTTTCAGGCGATATTGCCGTCTTGGTCAGGACGTTTAACGAAGGCGTTATGGTGGCAAAAAGCATTGAAAACGCGCGGCATACAAAGCGTTTTTACTCTCAAGGGAATCGGCTTTTCACCACGCCGGAAGCCCTCGCCCTTGCCCCGCTGTTGGATTATTGGCTCAATCCCGGACAAATCGGCTCGCTGCGCTTTGTCTTATCCGGCACATTGTTCGGCTACGACGCGCAAGCCCTGTATCAACTCAACCGCAACGAAACCGAATTATTAAACTGGATAAACACCGCCGCCGAATCCGTTGCCATTTGGCGGAAAAAGCGGGATTTATGCCGCGCTGCAACACTTCTCCTCGCTGCACGGCATCGAAAACCGGATTACTTGCACGCGGCGACGAGCGCGGCCTCACCAATTTCCATCAGCTTTTTAGAGTGTCTCTCCGAAGAAGAAGGACAAAGCCTCAGCCCCGCCGCCCTACATCAATGGCTCAACGACCAAATCAGCCTGGCGCAAGACCGCTCTGTCGGCGAATCAGGACTGTTACGGCTTGAAAGCGATGAAGCACTGGTCAAAATCGTTACCATGCATGCCTCAAAGGTTTGCAATATCCTTTGGTCTCATTGCCCTTTCGTTTGGGACGCGAAAGACATGAAGCCCGCCGATTGGCAAATCCTCCACACCGCCGACCACACCACGGAACTGCTTGCCAAATCGCAACTCAACGATGAAGACCGCATCCACCTTGCCGACGAAGAAATGGCGGAACGCCTGCGCCTGCTTACGTCGCGCTGACCCGTGCCGAAGAGCAGCTCGTCCTTTATGCCGCCCATTGCGGCGATACCGCCGATTCCCCTTTTGCCTACCTGCTTGAAGGCAGCGCCGACAGCAATCGGGCGAGATACCCGTCAGGCCTATGACCAAGAACGCAAAGCAAACAAAGCCCTAGGCGAGCTGCAAATGCTGAAAAACAACTGGCTGCGTTTCTCAACAATCCCCCGAACATACCGACTTCAGCTTTTTCGAAGACGCGCCGCAACCTGGCTGCCGCGCAAAACCGCCATCTTTCAGACGACCTCTATCAAGCCGCCGTTATCCCTGCCCGCGGATTTCAGTTCATCCGACACTACCAGCTTTACCGGCCTCAGCCGCCAAGTCAAAACCCGAGACGACGAGCGCGAAGAATTACAACCCGCACTCGACCCGCAGAAACCGCCGCCGAAACAGAAAGGTCGTCTGAAACCGCCCTCCCGTTTCAGACGACCTCCCAAACACCGACATCCACCATTTCCCGCGCGGCGCCAACGCCGGCGTCTGCCTGCATGAAATGTTGGAAAAATTCGACTTTGCCCAAAGCGCCGAAAAGCCAAAGCAGCCTGATAGCCGAAACCTTAACCCGCTACGGCTTCGACCTGCTCTGGACAGATGCCGTCAAACAAATGCTCGATACCTGCCGCAAAACGCGCCTTTCTGCACAGAGCCTGTCTGAAATCACACCCAAGCGCCGCCTTCCAGAAATGGGTTTCACCCTCTACACCGAAGACTTCAAACTCCATGACCTGCGCCGCTGGTTTTGCCGCGAAAACAGTTCCTGCCGCCGGAATGTATCGAAGCCGCAGACAGATTGGATTTTCAAGACGTACAAGGTTTTCTCAACGGCTTCATCGACATGGTCTGCCAAGATTCAGACGACCTTGTGTGCATCATCGATTACAAATCCAACCATCTGGGCGACAACGCCGAAGCCTATACGCAACAAGCCATGAACGAAGCCGTAGCAGAGCACCACTACTACCTGCAAGCGCTCATCTACGCCATCGCCGTAGCCCGCTATTTCAAACTGCGCGGCAAGCCGTTACCCAAAATCGCCATCCGATACCTCTTCCTGCGCGGATTGGACGGCACGGACAACGGCGTCTGGCAATGGGACTTGGATACCGAATCCTTAGCACAATGGCTGTAAATGGAATGAAAAAGGTCGTCTGAAAACAAAAATTCGTTTTCCAGACGACCTTTCCATTCCAATCAAGCAAGCGCTGACTTCCAAGTTGTCAATCAGACGCGTCGTTCCCAGTCGGGCGCGGCGGGACGACGAGGGCTTTGTCGCCGGTGCGTGCGACGGCGAGGCTCTCGGCATGGCGGATTTCGACGTAATCAACCACCCAGCCGGCTTCGGTCAGGCGGCGGACGGTTTTCTGTTTCAGTCCGACATAATCGAGATTGCCGTTTTTGAGTTCGGCGGCGACGCGCCGCAATTCGCGGTACAGACGCGGGGCTTCGGCGCGCTCGGCTTCACTGAGGTATTGGTTGCGGCTGGAAGTGCAAGTCCGTCAGGGAGCGCGACCGGTATCGACGGGAACGATGTCGATATTGAAATTCAAGTCTTCGACAAAGCCTTTGATAATTGCCAACTGCTGGTAGTCTTTTTGCCGAAGCAGGCGGTATCGGGGTTGGACGATGTTGAACAGTTTGCTGACGACGAGCGACACCGCGGAAATGACCGGGGCGAATTTGTCGCACAATTCGTTTTGGAGGTTGGGCGGTTCGACGTTGAAACGTTGCTCGACATTGGGATACAGCTCTTTTTCGTCGGGCGCGAACACGACAGCTACGCCTTCGTTGGCGAGTTTGTCGGCGTCTTGCTGCAAGGTGCGCGGGTATTTGTCGAAATCCTCGCCCTGTCCGGAGTGTAGGCGGTTGACGAATATGCTGACGACGACGTTGTCGGCGCGTTTTAGCTTCGCGAACGAGGGCGAGATGGCCTTCGTGCAGATTGCCCCGTAGTCGGCACAAGAGCAACGCTGCCCATGCGTTTTTGCGCCATTCGCGTAATTCTTTAATGGTATGAATGATTTTGCATGGTGGAAAAATGTCCTTTATCTTTTTCAGGGATTGCGGCGCGCAGCCGCTATGTTTTTCATCGCCCGAAAATCACGCGCCGATGTACGCTGGGGAACACGGACAAAACAAAGGTCGTCTGAAATTCGGTTTTTCACGATGAAAACCTTTTCAGACGACCGTTTTTCAGTTATAAACATCAGGCAAACGAATGTTCCGCAGCAGGGAAGGTTTTGGCTTTGACTTCATGGACATAGGCTTCACGCGGCTTGGATGCTGTCTTTGCCCTGCATGAAATTTTTGACGATTTGGCAGTTTGCCCGGAAAATGCCGAGCATATCGTGCATGACCAAAAACTTGTCCGTCGCAATCCACACCTGCGCCGATGCCGATGGTCGGGCAAGAGACGGTTTCGGTTACTTTTTCGCCAATTCCGCCGGTACACATTCCATCAATACGATGGCGGCACCCGCTTGGTCGTGCGCTTTCGCATCTGCCAACAAAGGCTTCCGCCTTATCGCCCCGCCCTTTGCACGCTATATCCGCCAAACGCAAACACGGACTGCGGGTCAAGCCGATATGGGCGCAGACGAATGCCGCGCATTTGCAGAAATTCGGTGGTTTCCGCCATCCAAACGCCGCCTTCGAGTTTGACCATATGCGCGCCTGCCGCCATCAGTTCGGCAGCAACGGCAAACGCCTGTTCTTTACTCTGCTGATACGCACCAAAAAGGCAAGTCGCTGACAATCATCGCGTTTTCCGTACCGCGTGCGACGTTTTTCAGTGTGGTAACACATATCGCGCAGGCTGACGGGCAGCGTGGACTTGCGCCCTGCACGGTCATGCCCAGGAATCGCCTACCAGCAAAACATCGACGCCGGCGTTATCCATCAACGCGGCAAAGCTGGATTCATAGGCGGTCAGCATGGCGATTTTTCGCCTTCTGCCTTCATCTTTTGCAGTGTGTTTACAGTAATCATTAGAATGTATTCCGCCTTTTTCAGACGACCTTTTTAGATTAAAACGGGCTATATGGTGAAAATGCCCGCCGCCCTGCCACGCGAACGGCAGACGCAAAACAGCCCGACTGCTTCCACAATCAGGGCTGTTTGATTGGTGCCAGCACCAAGAGTCGAACTCAGGGCCACCTGATTACAAGTCAGGTGCTCTACCAACTGAGCTATGCCGGCTTACTGAAATACCTTGCGGCACCTTCAGCGATAAACTGGTGCCGGCACCAAGAGTCGAACTCAGGACTCCCCTGATTACAAGTCAGGGTGCTCTACCAACTGAGCTATACCGGCAAAGAAGTCGAATTATGCCGTTAACTGCTCCCCACTTGGCAACAGCTACTGCCCACAAAAGTAAATTTTTATAAAAATATCTGATTTAAAAAGAAATTTATTTCAAGCGTAATGATTCCCCATATATAAACCAGCCGCTCAAGCATATAGCCGAAAGGTCGTCTGAAAAACACCCGCACAAAAAGCATTTCAGACGACACTTGTAACTCGCCGCCACCTTACGCACTTTTTGTTACATTAGCTTTTCACTCGGTGCGTTTTTAAAAGTTGCGGCAGCTTTTGCACTATCGAATAGCAGAAAATAACAAAGCGACGGAAACGCCGCTTTGTTATTACCAGTTACAAATAATGTAACTCTTTGCCTTGACAATAATCTTGCCAGCGATAACAGCCTCGACAGCAGGCAAGAAATGTGCACCGCCGTCATGAGGCAGAGATAACGGCATAATCCCGTCTTTTTGAGCCTGTTTGTCAGCCTCATTTGGCGTGATTCGATATCCGCCCAAATCTGCTCTAACAACATGTACGACTCAATGTCATATACGTTTTCGCCGTACATTGTGCGTATCCACTTGTTTAGCTCATCTTTAAGCTGATGGCGTTAGGGATGTTCTTCTTTAGACCATTCCGCCTTGTTATCAGCCCAAATAGGCAAGACAATATATCGAGGTGTATCTTTTTGGCTGTACAAGGGCGATACACTTTTGGATGTACCCTTTAACACGCTCTAACTCCGCCTGCCAATTGCCCCAGTTAGCGCCGTTAACATCGTTTTTTTACCAGTGGCAAGGACGCCAATGCCATCGACGCCGCCACTATTTTTTAGAGCGTACGGGATATTTATCGCCTACAACGACACTATGAGACTGGTTGTAACGCAGGTAGATTTTGACATTTGCAGACTGCCCTACGATAGAGACTTCAATTCCGCCCAATAATGACAAAATTTTAATGCAAAATGAATGGATTCACATTTTCGCCATAAACCAATTCTCCCTCTACAAACACATTTTGGCCCTTTGCTGGAATGGTATCGACATTAAATTTAACATCAACAGGAGACCCATCCATCGACATAAGCGCATAGGATGCCAAGCTGCCGCTTTAGGGCATTGTTGATAACTGGGATGTTATCGTCTTTTGCTACTTTTTATTGCGTGTTCGCCATCGCGCGCATTTGTCGAGTCGCCAAAAAGCTGATACTGCGTTTGAGGTTGGCAAATCGATTAGCGGCTGGCTGGCTTTGCACGGCTCCATCGCTAGTTTGCCGGTGGGTTAGCTGACTCTCCGTTTGCATCGAAAGTGGCCGCCCGCGCTGAGATACCGTTCGCCCGACTTGGAGCGAATCAGGTCGAAAATTTTGTCCTCATAAAGCCGGGGAACTGCGTAATGTGTTCGGTAATCAGGCTGTTGTTAAGATAGCAATCATTATCGACTATCGGATAGGTCGTGCTGTTCAGACCGGCCTCCGCCGTACCTTTTTCGGCCAATCCGGTACCAATGTGAGGACGACTCCTCGTCCACCCATCAATGGGGCGGAACAGCATCTTATCTAAATCAGCCCCGCGAACGTAACCATATTTGAGATATGCTCGGGTGCGGATATTACCGCCATGAATAATGCGGTTACCATCAGACCCGTCGCACAGAGTGGAATACGTCTTGCCCCATCTCCTCGACGATAAACCACGCCTTACTGAAGTCGATAGTATTAAACATAAATCGTCGAAGCGACAAAACACGATTGTCCACCATGCAGGGTCATCGTGATGGGATGAGGCTGACCATTAAGCTTAACGCCACGGCTGACCGTACGGTTGTCCTCTCCATAAAAATCCGGCGCATAGCCTTTATTTTTGTGTCGTCGTGAACACGCCACCGCGGGAGCTTATGTATACGTTTGACGGCAGCTTGTCCAAAAACGCCTGGATCAACTGCACAATTTTTCAGGGCTTCTTCCGGCCGCTCATTGGTTTCGTACCAGCGCGTGCGCACCTTGTTTTTCAAATCCGCAGGCAGCGCGTCCTCAACGTAGTCCTGTACTTTTTAAACTCGTCTCGTCTAAAGGGAGTCCGTTTTTCGGATGTGATGACCACATCCACAGTCCCTAAGCCTCCGGCGCAACGAATGCACATAGGCAGCAGTTACGCCGTCAACGCTCAATGTCCAATTGCGGTAGTCGTATTTGTTGCCTCCTGCAGGCGGACGGCGCAGAATTTCCAACAGCCGCGCCAAGAGCGAGGCGTCGAGTTTCGCCGTCCGTACCGCCCTGAGCCGATACGGTGCGGTCAGATGACACGCCAACCGAGCCGCCATCATCTCGGCAGCCTTTTTCGCGGGTGTTCGCCGCCGCACCTGCTTCAATGCTGTGATTCTGACCCCTGCCTATGCCACTTGCGCCGATTTCGCCTGCGAAACGTACCCTGATACATCCGATTGCCTGCTCTGATTTGCATTCCAGCAGCAATGCGGCTGCCCGCAATGCCTGTCAACACCGCTCACCCGTGGTGGTAGTCGGATTTCGTCGGTAAATACCGCGCATGGCGTGCCGCTCCAACAATCGCTGTCCGCCGTATCCGGGAAAATCTGGCGCGCAATCCAGTGCTGGTGTGCGTACTGCCCCCGACGCGCAACCAGCCAAACGGCTGGTGTGGACGAAATGGTCGCTGTCTCGCTGACGTCTGCCGACGGCCAAATACTCTTCGTATCGCGCAGTATCGCTTGCGGATTTCCTCGAATGTCGGGGGTTTTAAACACGGGTCAATTCGCCTTTTAAATCGGTTTTTAAATCAGGGGACTTTATGGCTGGCTGTGTAATCAAACGTTTCTGCGGAGGTTTGGACGCGGATACGCAGTATCAGACCGCCGCTTTTCTGGTTGCTCAGCCCCGAGCGTCTATACTGTCAGCCCCTGCCGCTGTTGACGATTGGCTGGGCTTCTGACGCATACTGCTCCGCCAACAGGCGGACGCGCTCAAGTCTCTTTCTCACGCTGCAACAGGTGCAGCAGCGAGCCGACTGTCTTCCGCCCACCAACTCCCCAAAGGCGTCAGCAGGCGGATATAAACTGCGTTTTGCAGGTTGTCGGTCGTGCGGCCTGTGTAGTCGCCGCTGCTTGTGTCCAGTTGCTTGTCCATGTTGGCATTGTCCTGTTTTCAGACGGGCTATCGGAGCATAAGTGTTTCAACCCCCTAAACAAAAAGCCGTCCCTTTTGGGTGGCAATATAAGGTCGTCTGAAAATATCGTTCCTCAATCCAACGCCGAACCGTTTTCAGACGACCTTTTCGCATAATCCGTCCAGTTTCCCCACGCCCCTTTTTGATATGAACACCCCAAAAGCCTTTGCCATCCTCAGCTCGACTGCCGGCGGAAAACCGCCCTTGCCTTGAAAAATCGCCGAAGCCCTGCCGGTTGAAATCATCAGCCTCGATTCCGCGCTGGTGTACCGCGATATGGACATCGGCGCGGCAAAGCCGACGGCAGCCGAGCTTGAAGCCGTGCCGCACCACCTTATCGACATCATCCCGCCGACGGAGTCTTACAGCGCGGCGGAGTTTGTCGGCGACTGCGTGCGACTGGCGGAGGAAATCCGCGCGCGCGGCAGGCTGCCGTGATTGTCGGCGGCACGATGATGTATTTCCACGCGCTGACCGAAGGCTGAACGACCTGCCCGAAGCCGATGCCGCCGTGCGCCTCCGGTTGCAGGAAGAAAGAAAAACCGATACGGCTTTTGGCGCATCTGTATCAAAACCTACAAACCATAGACCCTGAAAACCGCAGGTCGTCTGAAACCGAACGACAGCCAACGTATCGAACGTGCTTTGGAAGTGTACCGCCCTGACCGGCAAGCCCTCCTGAGCGCGCATTTTGCCGAAAAAACCGACTACACCCGCCGCTCGACCTCTGCACCACCGCCCTGATTCCTGAAAACCGCGCCTTGCTGCATGAAAATATCGCCTGCCGTTTCACGCAAATGCTGGAACAAGGCTTCATCGACGAAAATGCGCGCCCTGCGCCAAAAATATCCCGAGCTGACCGCCGATATGCCCGCCATGCGCTGCGTCGGCTACCGGCAGGTACATGGGGATTACCTCGAAAGCTTGACCGATTACGACACTTTGTCGTGAAAAAGGTATTGCCGCCACCCGCCAGCTTGCCAAGCGCCAACTCACTTGGCTGCGCAAAATCCCATTGGCGCACAGCATCGACCCTCACACTGACGGCAACACGTTCAGACGACCTTAGCACTCGTGCGCCGCCATTTCAAATTTAAACGCTATGCCGACCCTGTTGACCACGCCGCCCGTCGCTCCCGCAAACCTTAGCCGCCCTGCAAGCCCTCGGCATCCGCAGCGTAGAGGAGCTGCGTGACATCGGTTCCAGTCCAAGCCTTTTGCTGCTCAAAAGCCGCCGGACTGACCGTTACCCGCAGCACGCTTTGGCAGCTCGAAGCCCTGCTGCTCGGCATCAAACCGCAAGAGCTGCCGCAAACGCAGAAAACCGCTTTGGAACAAGCCCTCAAAAACCATCCGCCGTCGCCGTCTTCCCCACGTCGTCTGAAATGGAAACCTTCATGCGCGCCGCCTTGGCGCAGGCGATCAATCCGCCCATATCGGCGAAAATCCCCGTCGGCGCGGTCGTCGTCTCCAACAACCAAATCATCGCCGCCGCCCACAACACTTGCGTCAGCGACCACGACATCAGCCGCCACGCCGAAATCCGCGCCCTTGCCGCCGCAGGTGCCGCCCTCAAAACTACCGCCTCGACGGCTGCGACCTCTACATCACGCTCGAACCCTGCGCCATGTGTGCCTCCGCCATCATCCAAGCCCGCGTCCGCCGTGTCATCTACGGCGCAGCAGAACCCAAAAACCGGCGCGGCGGGCAGCGTTGTCAATCTGTTTGCCAACCCGCTGCTGAACAAAACACACGGCAATCAAAGGCGGCATTTTTGGAAGGCGAATGCAAAGCCGTTTTACAGGCGTTTTTCAGACGAGGCGGAAACAGTATTAAGCGCAAAAAGGTCGTCTGAAAACTTAAACCAAGATTTCAGACGACGGCGGATTCGCATTTGAAGTGCAACTTTCCATAACAGAAAAAGGCCGGTATGCGGTAGCATACGGCCTTTCCTGCAAGAAAGATTGCCATGAGCTACACACAACTGACCCAAGACGAACGATACCATATCCAATACCTGTCCCGCCACTGCACCATCGCCGAAATCGCCAAACAGCTCAACCGCCACAAAAAGCACCATCAGCCGCGAAATCAAGCGGCACTGCATCAGGACAGCAATACAGCGCCGATAAAAGCCCAACGGCAAAGCCGGCTGACCAAACAGCACCGGCGAAAAACCCTATAAGCTCGATTCGCAGCTGATTCAACACATCGACACCCTTATCCGCCGCAAACTCAGTCCCGAACAAGTATGTGCCTACCCGCATAAACACCACGGGATCACACTCCATCACAGCACCGTTTACCGCTACCTCCGCCAAGACAAAAACAACGGCGGCACTTTGTGGCAACACCTCAGAATATGCAGCAAACCCTACCGCAAACGCTACGGCAGCACATGGACAGGAGGCAAGTGCCCGACCGCGTCGGCATAGAAAACCGACCCTGCTATCGTCGACCAGAAAAACCCGCATCGGCGATTGGGAGGCCGACACCATCGTCGGCAAAAATCAGAAAAAGCGCGTTATTGACCTTGGTCGAACGCACTACCCGCCACCATCATCTGCAAATTAAAGAACTTAAAAGCCGAAGACACTGCCCGGGCGGCCATTAGGGTATTAAAGGCATATAAAGCCAGAGTCCACACCATCGCCCATGGATAACGGCAAAGGTTCTACCAACACACCAAAAATAGCCAAAGCATTGAAGGCGAAAACCTATTTTTGCCGCCCTTACCATTCTTGGGAGAAAGGGCTGAATGAGAACACCAATGGACTCATCCGGCAATATTTCCCAAACAAACCGATTTCCGAAAACATCAGCGATCAGGAGATACGCAGGGGTTCAAGATGAGTTGAACCACCGGCCGAGAAAAAACACTTGGCTACGAAACGCCAGTGTTTTATTCTGAATCTGTTCCAACCACCGGTGCCCTGGTGTTGCACTGAAATCCGAATCCAGGAACTTTTACGGCAAGCAGTAAAGCAACGCTAGCACAACCCTAAATAGTTTTGCCTCATTTTTCAAACAATAGCCAACCAAATGCCCGCTGCCGTCAATATAAAACGAACCGCCGACATGGAGGCATACGGATAATGCAGCAGCCACCCACCGCCCCTCCTGCATCGTAGCCACCGTCTCAAGGGAAAGAAAGAGGACAATGTGGTCAGACTGCCCTAAGAAACCGGTAATCAACAGCAAAAACGCCATTGAGGATCTGCAACCCATTCGGCACAAAAATCCGATAAGCAAAGCCCCTATCCAGTTTGCAGCCAGCGTCCCCCAGCCCAAAAGCGGCGCAACGGGAAGCAGTAGACCAAGTATCCAACGCAACACTGCGCCGACAACCGCCCCTAGGGCTGACCGGAAAAATATTTAAGAAGTTCATAATCAAATTAAAAACAAACTGAAATTACCGTACGCAAGGTTGTCTGAAAATAAAAATACCGATTTCTTCAAGCTTTTTACAGACATACTTGCTTAGATTGCTAAACCAAAGTTCAAATTACTTTTACCAAAGGTAACGATAAAAACTGAAATAAACGATGAGTGTTATAATAAGTAAATTGTAGGTCGTCTGAAAAGGAGTAATCGACATGCCCCGACGCGTCTTTATCGTACACACGGTTTTTGAAGGCAATCCGCACGGCAACTGGTTTGACTGGCTCTCGGCTACAAGTCCGCGCCGCAGGCTTCCAAGCTGACTCGCTGGCGATGCCCAATCCCGAACGGCTGACCGTTTCTTCTTGGCAGTTCTCCCTCGACCAACACATCAGCCAAACCTGATGAAAGCACCTTCTTAGTCGGACACAGCCCTAGCTGCATCACCCTTCTGCACTTCCTCAGCCGTCAGCAGCCCGAAAGAAATCGGCGGTTTAGTACTGGCGGCAGGATTCGCTGACCCACTGCCCCTCTGCCCGTCCTCGATGCCTACCATCAGCGGGCCGCGCCCGAATTCGACATCCTGCGCAAAAATCCAAATGCCTAAACACTGCATTGTCTCCGACAACGACACCCACGTTCCGCCGGGAATTGACCTTGAGTATGGCGGAAAAACTCAAAAGCCCCGTTACCCACATCGCCAAAGGCAGACACCTGATGAGCATCCGACGGCTTCACAGAACTGCCGCAAGCTTGGGAAGTATTGAAACCGATGCTTACGGGCTCAGAATATCAGCCGTCAAGCACTTCAAATTTCACATTACAGGGCATCTGCCCGCAAAAACGAATCGACATTCTATCGCCTGCAATACCTGAATCCTGAATCCATCATGTCCGTCAACCATTACGAAAAATTTTCCCCGTCGGCCTCGCTTGTCATGCCGCGCCGCCTGCGCAAGCCTACCCATGCCGTTTACGCTTTTGCGCGCACTGCGGACGACTCTCGCCGATGAAGGCAATGCCGAGGCCGATGAACGCTTGCGCGCTTTGGACGAACTCAAATCCGAACTCGACCGCATACAGCGTGGCGAAACGCCGCTGACCCGCTACGCAACGTTTGCAACGTGAAGCCATCGCGCCTTTCAAGCCGCCACTGCAGCCGTTTTACGATCTTTTGTCCGCATTCAGTCAAGATGTTGTCAAAACCCGTTATCAGGATTTTGGCGACCTGATCGATTACTGCCGCCGTTCCGCCAATCCGGTCGGGGCGCATTATGCTGCACCTGTACGGACAAACCGACGAAGTCAGCATCTCCCAAAGCGACGGCATCTGTACCGCGTTGCAACTCATCAACTTTGGCAGGACGTTGCCATCGATTGGCAGAAAGGCCGTGTTTATATCCCGCAGGACGACTTGCAAAAATTTAACGTCAGCGAAGCGCAAATCGCCGAAGGTAAAGCAGATTTTGCGTTCCAAAGACTGATGGCGTATGAATGCAACCGCGCGTTCCAAATGCTCAAAGGCGGTTCGCCCCTTGCAAAACGCTGAAAGGCCGTTTGGGATTTGAATTGCGGATGATTATTGTCGGCGGACAACTGATTTTGCAGAAACTGACGGCTGCAAATACGATATGTTTACACAACGCCCCTATTTTGGATAAAAAGATTGGCTGATTATTTTGAAACGGGCATTCTTGAAGAAATAAACCGCCGGCGCAAAGGTCGCCTGAAAACTCAGCTTCAAGGCTGTTTTCAGACGACCTCATCACAGCCCTCTCATCAAATGTATCTTGAAAATAGTTACCTTATCCTCGTTTGTAGTGAGAATATGTCGCCAACCTAATCAATAATTTCAAATCGTAAAAATTATTCTCTGAACTTGGCAAGGCAACGTCCTACTTGTTAAACCCGCCATAAACTCATTTGCGGGATATCATCAAATCAACGTTGTCTAAAAGAGCCTGACGGTTTTCAGACAACGTTTAATATATGATCTATTGAAACGCCGACATTCGACTTAAGCCACCGCCCTGCCGCCATTGCGCCAAAAAGCTGCTTCAATACATCAGGCTGATCGTGTCCGTTGCGGATAGCGGCTTCCAACCATTTACACGCTTCATCTGCATCATGCGCTATGCCCGTTCCGTTAAAACAAAGGCAGGCAAGATTGTATTGCGCCATTGCATCATGGTTTAGTGCCGCTTTTTCGAACCATTCTGCCGCCTTGGCATAATTCTGTGCCGTACCGTGTCCGTTGTACACATCATGCCCAAATTGGTCTGCGCCTTCCATGACCCAATAAAGCCGAACGTTCATACAGCCTCACGTCCTCTAAATGATCAGGATGGCGGTTCAAACCATAATGCGCGGCAAACGCCTGCTGATAAAGTTGCTCTGCCTCCTGCTTCTTCAAGGCTTTTCTTTTGCCGGCATATTCCTCGGGTTTTATTGCCCAAGGCAATATCGGCAAGCAGTTTCTGATGTGCCTGGATATTTCCTTTTTATCCGCTGCCTGACGGTACTAGCGCCGTGCCTTGATAGGATCGGGAACCACACCCAGACCATAACGGTAAATATCGCCCAAAAATCTTAAAAGCTTCGGAATGCTGCTGTGCAGCCGCTTTTTCCGCATACGCATGAGCCTTGCCGGTATTGCGTTCCACCCATTTTTCCCAGAGGTAAATCTCTGCCAATCTTACCTGCGCGTCGTTGCTGCCGCCTCTGCCGCAGCCTTTCAAACGGTGTGGCCTCTTGCGGATCAGTTTCCAGCAGTGAAATCCGCCAACATGGTTTGTGCGGCAACAATCCCACTATCAGCCGCATGGCGCAGATGAACAACGGCAAGCTGCTTGTTCGGGTCGGTTCCCTGTCCTAGATTTATATTGCAGTCCCAGCTGCCAATGTGCTGCAGGAAAATCCTGCTCCGCAGCTTGTCGGTAAAACAAATGTGCCTGAGCAAAATCGGGAGGTGCAGGCATATTGATGGTGTTGCGCTGCAGCATAATGCCTGTGGATGATGCTGAGCGGCAGCCATGTACGCCCATTGCAACGCCTCTTCATGCCGCCCACCGTCATGCAAACTCCGCATCAGCTTAAGCTGGGCATGGATGATACCTTCTTCAGCCAGCTCCTGTAAGCTGCCATCAATGTATTGAAAGGCATGCCTGTGATTCTTGAATCTGGAGCAGATTGTATCGAGCATAAGGATGCCCGCTTCCTGCCGCTCTGCTGCATCAGTCTGATACCCGCCTGCCTATCCGCCGAAATCCCCAAGCCCTGCAACAGACAGCCTGCAAGTTGAAATGCGGATTCCGCATGCCCGGGCTTGCGCAGCCTGACGTCAACAAAGGAACGCTGCTTCAAAATCAGGAGGTGTCCTAGCCAAATGTGAAATTGCTTCCCTGTAAATGTGCAGCTGGTATTCATTTTTATAATCCGATTTATCTAAAATGCGCCGGATAATTAATTTTTCTTGTTTTATGCTATACAAACCAACCGGCGGCCAAGTCGCGCAAGTTTATCAGAATTTTGGCCCCTTGTTTATTCTATTATAATAATTCTTTTTATTCTCAAATATATAATACGGTAAAGTATCGTCTGAAAAAGACGGTAAACTCGTTTATAATACGATTTTTCTTTCAGGCCGTTTTAACCATGAAAAAGGTTGAAAAACGTATTGGTGCTGCACAGCGCAAAACAGATGTTCGACTTGGTCGATAAAGTTGAGGACTATCCAAACTTTCTCCCATGGTACAGTAAAACCGAAGTCATAGAGCGCAAAGATAAGGAACTCAGACGCACGGCTGTTCATGGACTATATGGGTGTGCGTCAATCTTTTGCGACACACAACCACAACATTCCCGGCTCGGAAATCCGTATGGACTTGCTGGAAGTCACTTTCAAAAACCTTGCGCGGTACATGGAAGTTTATCGATTTGGGCGGTGATATGTGTAAAATCGAATTTCGTTTGGAATATGATTTTCCAATATGCTGCTTTCACCGTCATTTCCCCGTATTCAACCACCTCTCCGGTACGCGTGGTCGATGCATTCGTCAAAGAGGGCAGACAGACGCTATGCTTGAAATCGAAAATTGTTTACGGAACGGCTGAAAAACAGATATTGCGCTCAATCCGTATTGAGCAGAGCAACCTGCAGTACGGCTGTGCGTCAAAGCGGCTTGGATAAAGATTTTCCTGAATTGATTTGAATGCGGCCCTTTGGGTATTTTGGAAAAAGAGTCAAAGACGACGTTTTGTTGCGCGACCAAGACCGTATTGAGATATACCGCCCTTTTTACTGATTGACCCGAAAGAAGCAAGACGCAAACGGGTCGGTAAAAACCAAATAAAATGTTGAAAAGGTCGTCTGAAAACCGTTTGCTGTTTTCAGACGACCTCTCTTCGAGGAAAACACAATGTCAAATAAAATCAAAATGATTGTAGGACTGGGAAAATCCCGGTTCGGAATATCGAACAAACGCCACAATGCCGGATTCTGGTTTATCGACGAATTGGCATGGCAATATAAAGCTACTTTTCTAAAAGAAGATTCTTTCGGCTCAGTAGCCCGCATCAGCATATCCGGCTCAGACTTATGGCTTTTAAAACCTTCAACATTTTGATGAACCGCTCCGGTCAGGCAATAGCCGCGCTGGCGCACTTCACAAAAATCAAGCCTGAAGAAATCCTGGTCATCCATGACGAACTGGATATACCGTGCGGCAGGATAAAATTTAAATTGGGTGGGGAAACGGCGGTCATAACGGCTTAAAAGACATTCAGGCACGCTTGGGAACGCCTGATTTTTACCGCTCTGCGCTTGGTATCGATCATCCGGGAGACCGAAATCTGGTTGTCGGCTATGTCCTGAATAAACCCAGCCCGGAACACAGGCAGCAAATTGATGTAAAGCCATCAATAAATCATTAAAAGCCGTTCCCATGCTGTTAGCCGGAGAATGGGAAGAAGCCATACGTTTTTTCACAGCAACAAATTTCAGACGACCTTTGGGAGCAAACAATGAATGAGCTTCTGAATTAATTCAAACAGAATCTGTCGGAACGGTAGAAGAAACACTGGACTTTTCTTTATACGAATGCAGCTTGGACGAAGCACCGACCATTGAAGAAGTCAAACTATGGCGTGATGAACTGGACAAACGGGGGATAAATTTATCCGTTTGTCCGCCATCTGCTCAAAAATGGCTGGATGAGGAAAACACAATGAAACTGCCTTTGAATAAGTTTACCTTGTTAGCAGCAGCTTGGTTTTGCAGCAAGTATTTACGCATTACTTTTCAAAGAGTCCGGCATGCGCCCCTCCCTTTCCCAATTTCGACAAGGTTGCTGCATTTCATTATGTTCTTTGCACAAACATGGTTAATAGCTAAAAATCTTTTTAGCCGAGCAAAAACACGTGCCTTATAAAAACTATTGATATTCGCCTTATTGTTTGCCTTCTTTAGCGAATGGGCTCAAGCAACGTTTACAACGACAAAGGGAAGGCTCACTTGGAGACGGAATAGCGGATATGCTTGGCACAATGGCTGCCTTATGGTTTTCGCCAAAAAGGTAGAGACTGCAAAATTACAGAATCAAAAAGCCTATCTGATGCCATATTCGAATACTGAAAAACTTCTAGGCAGTCTATAAAGTAAAACCGATTCCCCATATGGAATCGGTTTTTACAAGGAAAAATTACAGGGCATCTTTCAATGCTTTTACCGGCACGGAATTTAGGAGTTTTAGCAGCAGCGATGGTCAGAGGCTCGCCGGTTTTTAGGGTTGCGGCCTTGACGTTCTGCGCGTTCGCCAACGTAGAAAGTACCGAAACCGACCAGAGTTACGGTGTCGCCTTTTTCAGAGCGTTGGTTACAGCATTGGTAGTGGCATCCAGAGCTTTTGGGCGGCAGCTTTAGAAATGCCGGCTTCTTGAGCAATTGCTTCGATCAATTCAGACTTATTCACAATCAGTCCCTTCCTATCGTTGAAAAATAATGAAATGCCCGAATACTCGGGGCTTCGTACTTTTGAGTACCTTTGCGCTTTATAGCAATTCTGAAAATACCGTGTCAAGCAAAAATGCGGAATTGCCCTATTTTACAGGCTTTCAAGGCAAACCCGCATCTTTTTGCAACACATTTTACAAAATCAGTGTTTGGTCGCTTTCGCCCTTGACTTAGGCTTTGCGAGCTTCAACCTGCGCCTCTTCGGTACTTAAAGGCGCAACCCAAGGTGTCGGCTGACTTTCCAAGCCCAAAGCGAGGACTTCGTCTCATCCATTTGACCGGATGGATGGTCAGGCCGGTTTTCACGTTTTCAGGGATTTCTTCCAAGTCTTTGACGTTGTCTTTCGGAATCAGGACGTGTTTGATGCCGCCGCGCAAGGCAGCCAACAGTTTTTCCTTCAAACCGCCGATTGGTAAAACTTCGCCGCGCAGGGTGATTTCGCCTGTCATTGCCACATCGGCGCGCACCGGAATTTCTGGTAAAGGCAGACACCATCGCCAAAGTCATGGCGATACCTGCGCTCGGACCGTCTTTCGGCGTTGCGCCTTCTGGGAACGTGAACATGGATGTCTTTTTTTCTCGTAAAAATCGGGAGCCAAACCCACTGATTCTGCACGGGAACGGACAACAGACCATGCCGCTGACACAGATTCCTTCATCACGTCGCCCAACTGGCCGGTACACTGAATCACACCCTTGCCCGGCAACGCCACGGCTTCGACAGTCAGCAATTCGCCGCCGACTTCCGTCCACGCTAAACCGGTAACCTGTCCGATACGGTTTTCACTTTCGGCAACGCCGTAATCGAAACGGCGCACGCCCAAGTAGTCATGCAGGTTTTTCTCATTGACTTTAATCGCTTTTAGGCTTGGCTTTGCTGGTTTTTCTTTGGTTTCAGACGACCTCTTCTTATCTTCGTTCAAGGTAATCTGCATCACCACCTTGCGGCAGATTTTGGCAATCTCGCGGTCGAGCGAACGTACACCGGCTCACGGGTGTAATAACGGATGATATCGCGTACCGCGCTTTCTTCGACGACCAATTCGCCCTTCTTTCACGCCGTTGCGTTTCATTTGCTTCGGCACGAGATACTGCATGGCGATATTGATTTTCTCGTCTTCGGTATAGCCGGACAAACGGATGATTTCCATACGGTCAAGCAACGGGGTCGGAATGTTCAGGCTATTAGATGTGGCGATAAACATCACATCGCTCAAAGTCGTAATCCACTTCCGCATAATGATCGGCAAACTTGTTGTTTTGCTCAGGATCAAGCACCTCAAGCAATGCGCTGGCAGGGATCGCCTCGGAAGTCGCTGCCCAATTTGTCGATTTCGTCGAGCAGGAACAGCGGATTCTTCACGCCTGCCTTAGCCATGTTTTGCAGGATTTTGCCGGGCATGGAGCCGATATAGGTACGGCGATGGCCGCGGATTTCGCTTTCATCGCGCACGCCGCCCAAAGCCATGCGGACGTATTGGCGGCCTGTCGCTTTGGCGATGGATTCGCCCAAAGAGGTTTTTACCCACCCCCGGAGGACCGACCAAACACAGAATCGGACCTTTGAGCTTGTCCATACGTTTTTGGACGGCAAGGTATTCCAAAATCCGTTCTTTGACTTTTTCCAAGCCATAGTGGTCGGCGTTCAATACCAAATCGGCTTTGGCAATATCTTTGCTGACACGGGATTTTTCTTCCACGGCAGCTCAAGCAAAGTATCGATGTAGTTGCGTACCACGGTGGATTCCGCAGACATAGGCGGCATCATTTTGAGCTTTTTCAGTTCGGACAGGCATTTTTCTTGCAGCTTCTTTGGTCATGCCCGCTTCTTTTGATTTTTGCTTCCAACGCATCCAGTTCGCCGCGTTCGTCTTCTTCGCCCAATTCTTTCTGAATCGCTTTCACTTGCTCGTTCAGATAATACTCGCGCTGGGATTTTTCCATCTGGCGTTTGACACGGCCGCGGATGCGTTTTTCGACTCTGCATGATGTCAGTTCGGATTCCAACTGGGCAAGCAGAAACTCCATACGGCCGATAATGCCGAAAGTTTCCAAAAATCTGTTGGCGCTGCTCCAGTTTCAGCTGCAAATGCGCCGCAATCGTGTCCACCAAACGGCTGTTATCATCGATACCATTGATGGTATTGATGATTTCGGCAGGATTTTTATTTCAACTGGCGTATTGGTCAAACTGGGTAAGCAGCGTGCGGCGAATGGCTTCAATATCGGGATTGTCCGCATCCGCATACTCATCGACAGCTTCGACATGGGACAGGAACAATCCCGCCGCTCTCTTCAATGGTCAACACCCTGCCGCGCCGGATACCTTCGACCAGCACTTTCACCGTGCCGTCAGGCAGCTTCAACACCTGCAAAACCTGCGCGACCGTACCCGTACGGTGCAAATCGGACGCAGTCGGATCTTCGGTGTTCGGGTCGATTTGCGCCAGCAAAAACACCGGATCGTCATTCGCCATTGCCGCTTCCAATGCCGCAATGGATTTCGGGCGGCCTACAAACAGCGGCAACACCATGTGCGGATAAACGACGACATCGCGTAAAGGCAGGGTTGCCAGTGCGCTGTATTCCTCAAAATGTTTTTCTTTTGTCGGCATATTGTTCTCTACTTGGTAATAAATTCGGAATGTGGCTTAAATTGGGATGGAAAAAGCGTATTTCAAGACTCTGAAAAGCCGATGTACGCTTCTATTTTTATCGGCAACTTTTTGCGATAAAATACACGCCGTTCGAGGTCGTCTGAAAGGCTGGAAACTTTTCAGACGACCTCTCGGCTACAGCACATCAGAGTCAGCCATGACCGACCAAACCTCACTCATCGAATTCCCTGCCAATTCCCCATCAAAGTCATGGGCAACGCGCATCCCGAATTTGAAAATATCCTGGAAACCGTCCGCCAGCACGCGCCCGATACCGAACCCCACCACATCACCACCCGTCAAAAGCAGCAAGGGCAACTATACCGGCGCAACCGTCAAAGTAAACGTCGAAAGCAAAAGAGCAACTGGACAAAATCTACCGCGCCCTGACCGATCACGAAATGGTGAAAGTGGTGTACTGATATGAAAATCGTGCAGAAAGGCTATGGTCGAGTACCAACCGACTTTCGAAGCCATGAAAGCGTTCAACGCAGCCCGCGACGAACATACCGAAGACGAATTATGGGTGATCGAGCATCCACCGTCTTTACACAGGGCTGGCAGGCAAACCGGAACACCTCCTGATCCGCGACGACACCCGTCGTCCAAATCGACCAGGGCGGACAAATCACTATCACGGTCCCGGCCAGTTGGTCATCTACACCATGATCGACTTCAAACGCCGCAAAACCAGCGTCCGCAACATCGTCTCCGCGCTTGAAAACAGTATCATCGCCACGTTGGCGGAATACGGAATCGAAGCGGCGGCAGACCCGAAACGCCCCGGCGTTTATGTCGTGAGCGCAAAATCGCCTCACTCGGCTTGCGCATCAAAGACGGTTCCGTCTATCACGGTCTGGCATTAAACGTAAACATGGACTTAAGCCCGTTTACCCACATCAATCCCTGCGGCTATGCCGGCATGGAAATGACACCGATCGCGGATTTTTGTCCAACCCTGTCCCACCTTGGACGAAGTTGCGCAAAAACTGACCGCACACCTCGAGACACAACTCACACCGAAAGCGAACAATTAATGAGTGAAATCAAAGTTGACGATCCCAAACGCGGCGTCAAACTCAAAGGCGCGGACAAAACCGCCCGCATCCCCTATCAAAGTCGTCCCCCTTCAGGAAAAAGCTGAAAAACCCGAATGGATACGCGCTAAACTGCCGTCACGCAAATTCTTTGAAATCAAAAGATATTTTTGCGCGAACAAAAATACACACCGTTTGCGAAGAAGCCTCCTGTCCCGAATATCGGCGAATGTTTCAGCAAAGGCACAGCGACCTTCATGATTATGGGCGACATTTGTACCCGACGTTGCCCGTTCTGCGACGTGGGACACGACCGCCCGAATATGCCCTGACCCCGACGAGACCGAAACACCTCGCAGAATCCGTCAAAGCCATGAACCTGCGTTACGTCGTCATCACCTCCGTTGACCGCGACGACCTGCGACGGCGGCGCACAGCATTTCGCCGACTGCATCAAAGCCATCCGCGAAACCAGTCCGAACACCAAAATCGAAATCCTCGTTCCCGACTTCCGCAGCCGCTTGGACATCGCACTGAAAATCCTGCCGAAACCCCGCCCGACGTGATGAACCACAACTGGAAACCCATCCGAGTCTGTACAAAAAAGCCCGTCCGGGTGCCAACTATCAACATTCCCTCGACCTGCTGCGCCGCTGCTAAAGAAATGATGCCGCACATCCCGACCAAATCCGGCATCATGGTCGGCTGGGCGAAACAGACGAAGACGTGCGCGAAATCATGCGCGATATGCGGGCGCACAATATCGAAATGATTACCATCGGCCAGTACCTCCAACCTTCAGACGGACACCTGCCCGTCTTGCGCTATGTCACGCCCGACCAGTTCAAAATCTTTGAAAAGAAGCATACGAACTGGGCTTCTACCAACGCCGCCATCAGCGCCATGAGTCGCTCAAGCTACCATGCCGACGAGCAGGCTGCCGAAGCGTACGCGAAAAGTCATGGCGGCGGTTGCGGTCATCACTGATAAATGGAAAAGACGTAAGTAATTTTAATATTGCTTACACTGTTCGCTTTTTGCATGACTGTTTTAAAAAGCTCTAACAACTTAATCATTTCTCATAAAAAGGTCGTCTGAAATTTTTCAGACGACCTTTTTCATCTCATCAACAGCCTAGTTGAATCAGTCCAGCTTTTTAAAAGTGACGACGTTTCCAGTTCGCTCAGGTAACGCTTGCGCAGACGGATGGACTGCGGCGTGATTTCAACGAGCTCGTCATCGTCGATAAAGCTCGACCGCGCCTTCCAGCGTCAGCTTGATCGGCGTAGTCAGGCGCACGGCTTCGTCAGTGCCGCTGGCGCGAGATGTTGGTGAGTTTTTACCTTTGAGCGGGTTGACCGCCGATCGTTGTCGCGGCTGTGGATGCCGATAATCATGCCTTCGTGGATTTTGTCGTTGGGCGACACGAACATACGGCCTCGGTCTTCCAAATTCCACAAGAGCATAAGCGACGGCTTCGCCTTGCTCTTGAGGATCAGTACGCCGTTGTGGCGGCCGGGCATATCCGGGTTTCACAGGCGCGTAGTCGTCAAAACACATGGCTCATCGAGCCGACGCCGCGCGTCAGGGGTCGTGAATTCGCCTTGAAACCGATTAAGCCGCGCGCGGAATATGGTATTCGAGGCGGGTACAGCCGTTGCCGTCGCTTTCCATGTTGGTCAGTTCGCCGCGGCGGCGGCTGAGTCTTCCATTACCGCGCCTTGGTTTGTCGTCGGGCACGTCCACGGTCAGGTTTTTCATAGGTTCGCATTTTTGACCGTCGATGTCGCGGTACACGACGCGCGGCTTTGCCGACTGCCAGTTCAAAACCTTCGCGGCGCATGTTTTCCAACAAAATGGTCAGGTGCAGTTCGCCGCGTCCGGATACGCGGAATACGTCGGCATCGGCGGTATCTTCCACGCGAGGGCGACGTTGGTCAGCAATTCTTTTGAAGACGGTCGCGGATTTGGCGGCTGGTCATGAATTTGCCTTTCGGTACCCGCCAGCGGGCTGGTGTTTCACCATAAAGTCCATCGTCAGCGTCGGTTCGTCCACGCTCAACATCGGCAAAGCCTTTTTGGGGTTGTCTTTGTCGGTGATGGTTACGCCGATACCGATATCTTCGATACCGGAAATAATCACGATGTCGCCGGCTTCGGCTTCTTCAAGCGGTACGCGCTCAAACCTTTGAAACCCAAAAAGCTGGTTGATGCGGCCTGGGCGATTTGCTGATCGTGGTTCATCCGGCAACGACTTGGCCGGGTTTGATACGGCCATTCAGGATGCGACCGATGCCGAGACGGCCGGTGTAGTTGTCGTAGTCGAGGTTGGGAAATTTGCGGTTGCAGCGTTTCGTCCGCGCTGCCGCTCGGTGCGGGCGTGTGTTTTAAGATGGTGTCGAACAGCGGACGCATGTCGTTGCTCTCGTCGGTTTCTTCCAGTTTGGCGAAACCCGGACAAGCCGGAAGCGTAGACAATCAGGAGAATCAACTGTTCGTCGGTTGCGCCCAAAGTTGTCGAAGAGTTCGAAAGTTTGGTCGATGACCCAGCTCGAACGGGCGGACGGTTTGTCGATTTTATTGATGACGACGATCGGTTTTCAGTCCCAAAGCCAAGGCTTTTTGGTAACGAAACGGGTTTTGCGGCATCGGACCCTCCTGCGCATCTACCAATACGACGCAGTCCACCATACCCAAAACACGCTCCACCTCGCCGCCGAAGTCGGCGTGTCCCGGAGTGTCGACGATGTTGATGTGGTAGCCTTCGTAATCGATGGCGGTATTTTTGGCGAGGATGGTAATGCCGCGTTCTTTTTTCAAGATCGTTGCTGTCCATCACGCGTTCGTCAACCTGCTGGTTGGCGCGGAATATACCGGATTGGCGCAGCAGTTGGTCAACTAATGTGGTTTTGCCGTGGTCGACGTGGGCGATGATGGCAATGTTGCAATTTGTTTCATGGTGATATGTATTTCAAATGATTTTTATCAAAAAGTAACTCAGCGATTATATCACGGTTCATCTTATCGGATCGGAGGGGAGCAGATTAAATTTGAATCGGTACGGCGTTTGTTCCGGTTCAACCGTCATTCACTATATGCGTACTGCGGCACAGTTTGACGATATAGTGGATTAACTTTAAACCAGGACGGCGTGTTACCTCGCCTTTTAGCTCAAAGAGAACGATTCTCTGGTGCTGAAGCACCAAGCTGAATCGGTTCCGCACTATCTGTACCGTCTGCGGCTTCTGTCACTTGTCCTGATTTAAAAGTTAATCCACTAATAAAAGCATGTTGAGAATAATTAATAATAAAATTTGATTGGGTTTTGTACTTATTTGCTTTTTAGTTTATGGTTAATAGAGTGTAAATGTTTTTGAATAGTTGAAATGGATTCTTAATACCAATGTCAAACAAATATCTATATAAAACAAGGCATTGAATTTTTCAGACGACCTTTTAGGCTGGGTTTCTGTTTTTGATAATTGTTTGTATTTTTAAATAGAAAATTTGTCAAAGCGTGCAGGCTTTTGCATACAATTCCGCCATTACAGCATAACAACACGCAAGTCTACAGACACTTTACAATTTCAAAGAGAGAAAAGAATTATGCAAGGCAATCAAGCTGTTATCGATTATATGAACGAACTGTTGTCTGGCGAGCTGGCTGCACGCGATCAATACTTCATCCACTCACGCTGTACTCTGAATGGGGCTACAACAAACTGTTCGAGCGTCTGAATCATGAGATGGAAGAAGAAACTACCCACGCCGAAGACTTCATCCGCCGTATCCTGATGCTGGGCGGTACGCCTAAAATGACCCGTGCCGAACTGAACATCGGTACCGACGTAATTTCCCTGCCTGAAAGCGGATTTGAACACCGAATACGAAGTACGCGATGCATTGAAAAAAGGCATCAAACTGTGCGAAGAAGCACTAAGACTACGTTACCCGTGATTTGATGATTGCCCAGTTGAAAGACACTGAAGAAGATCACGCGCACTGGCTGGAACAACAACTGCGCCTGATCGAACTCGTCGGCGAAGGCAACTACTACCAAAGCCAACTGTAATTAAGCGTATAAGGAGCTGAAAATGAAAGGCGATCGCTTAGTTATCCGCGAGCTGAACAAAAATTTGGGCTTGCTCTTGGTTACCATCAACCAATACTTCCTGCATGCCCGCATTTTGAAAAACTGGGGCTTTGAAGAATTGGGCGAACATTTCTTCAAACAATCCATCCGCGAAATGAAATCCGCAGACGATTTAATCGAGCGTGTTTTGTTCTGGAGGGCCTGCCTAATCTGCAAGAATTGGGCAAACTGCTTATAGGCGAATCAACCGAGGAAATCCTGACCTGCGATTTGACAAAAGAACAGGAAAAACACGATGCCCTCGTCGCTGCCATCGCCATCGCGGAACAACAGCAAGACTACGTCAGCCGTGATATGTTGGAAAAACAAAAGACATCAACGAAGAACACATCGACTGGCTCGAAACCCAGCAGGGAGCTGATCGGCAAAGTCGGTTTGCCGAACTACCTGCAAACAGCGGCGCAGAGGACTAAAAAACACAAACCACTGCCAAAATATAGCAGTCCCTCACTTCATAAACGGCATATCTTTTCGGATATGCCGTTTTTCTTATCAAGCTCGTCTGAAAAACAGTATTTCGGTCTTTTCAGACGACTTACCTCTTCTAGAATATGTAACCCCATGAAACCCCCAAACTCCCATACAAAAGCCCTGAAAAACCGGACAAGTTTTCAGGGCTTAATTTTTATATTCTACACTTGTTTACACGCCAGGCTTTGAAAAATAAAATGTAGTTTTTAAGTAATAACTGTTCTCATTGATGTAAGTCAAAAATATCGGGTAGGCGTTCACATCTCCGTCAATCGTTACACTTCATAGAGCTAAAGTGTCTATTCTGCAAGGTAAATTTCTTCTACCTATAAATTCTATCTGACAAATTAGGAGCTTGATATGTCAACCGATGTACAGCAACGCCCCTGCCGCTTGGGAAAGGTTTTGTCGGCGGTAGTGGGAAACCAATGTCGACGTGCGCGATTTTATTCAGAAAAACTACACGCCTTATGAAGGCGATGCGTTTCCTCGCGCCTGCGACCGAGGCGACGACCAAACTGTGGGCGGAAGTGATGGAAGGCATCAAAAGTCGAAAACCGCACACGAACCTTACAAAATCGACGCGCAAAGTCGTGTCCGGCATTACCAGCCATGCACCGGGCTATATCGATAAAGATTTGGAAACCATCGTCGGCCTGCAAACAGACGAGCCTCTGAAACGCTCAATCATGCCGTTTCGGCGGTTTGAAAAATGGTGCAAGACGCGTGCAAAGTGTACAACGTCGAGTTGAACCCCGAAGTCAGCGAAATCTTGCACAAATACCGCAAAAACCCATAGCAAAGGCGTGTTTGATGTTTAGCGCCCGACATCCGCCGTTGCCGCAAATCCGGGCGTGATTACCGGCTTTGCCGGATGCTTACGGTCGTGTCGCATCATCGGCGACTACCGCCGCGTAGCATTGTACGGTATCGACTTCTGATGAAAGACAAACTCAACCAGTTCAACTCGCTGCAAAGCCGATTTGAAAACGGCGTGGATTTGGAAGAAGTTATCCGCCGCCGCGAAGAAATCAACGAACAATATAAAGCCTTGGGTCAAATGAAAGAAATGGCAGCCTCTTACGGCTACGACATTTTCCGTCCTGCGAAAATGCACAAGAAGCCATCCAATGGACTTACTTCGGCTACCTTGCCGCCGTTAAATCGCAAAACGGCGCCGCCATGTCGTTCGGTCGCGTGTCTTCATTCTTGGACATCTACATCGAGCGCGACCTGAAAAACGGCGTAATTACCGAAACCCAAGCGCAAGAATTTATCGACCATTTGGCGATGAAACTGCGTATGGTTCGTTTCCTGCGCACGCCCGAATACGACCAACTCTTCTCCGGCGACCCAATTTGGGCAACCGAATCCATCGGCGGTATGGGTTCTGACGGCCGCACGCTGGTAACCCGCACCAACTTCCGCGTGCTGCACACCCTGTACAACATGGGTCCGTCTCCCGAACCGAAACGTCACTGTGTTGTGGTCGAACAACTGCCGCAAGGCTTTAAAGAATTTTTGCGCCAGTGTCCATCGACACCTCGTCCATCAATATGAAAACGACGATTTGATGCGTCCGGACTTTCAACAGCGACGACTACGCCATGCCTGCTGCGTCAGCCCGATGGTGGTCGGCAAACAAATGCAGTTCTTCGGCGCACGCGCCAACGGCGAAAAACCCTGCTGTACGCAATCAACGGCGGCGTGGACGAAAAATCCAAAGACCAAGTCGGCTGAAAAACCCTGAACCGATTATGGACGAAGTCTTGGACTACGACACTGTCTTTGCGCGCATGGACAAATTCATGGATTGGCTGGCAGCCCAATACGTTACCGCACTGAACATCATCCATTACATGCACGACAAATACAGCTACGAAGCTGCGCTGATGGCGCTGCACGACCGCGACGTGAAACGCACTATGGCTTGCGGTATCGCCGGTTTGTCTGTGGCCGCCGACTCACTGTCCGCCATCAAATACGCCAAAGTCAAACCGATTCGTGATGAAAACGGTATTGCCGTCGACTTTGAAAATCGAAGGCGAATATCCGCAGTTCGGTAACAACGACGACCGCGTGGACGATATTGCCTGCGATTTGGTGGAACGCTTCGCGAGAAAAAGTGGCGACCCACAAAACTTACCGCAACGCAACGCCGACCCAGTCCGTGTTGACCATTACCTCCAACGTCGTATACGGCAAAAAACCCGGCAATACGCCCGGACGGCCGTCGCGCAGGCGCACCGTTCGGTCGGGTGCCAACCCGATGCAGTCGCGATGTCAACAGCGCCGTTGCTTCGCTGACTTCCGTAGCGAAACTGCCGTTTGAGTTTGCCAAAGACGGTATTTCCTACACCTTCTCCATCGTGCCGGGCGCATTGGGTAGAGACGAAAACTCCCGCGAACGCAACCTCGCGAGGCCTGATGGACGGTTACTTCCACCACGAAGAAGGAGAAGTGGAAGGCGGCCAACACCTGAACGTCAACGTATTGACCCGCGAAACGCTGGAAGACGCGATGAACAATCCGGACAAATATCCGCAGCTGACCATCCGGCGTGTCCGGTTACGCCGTACGCTTCAACTCGCTGACCCGCGAACAGCAGCTTGACGTGATTACCCGCACCTTTACACAAACCATGTAAAAGCAAAGGGTTTACGAGTAAACCAAGCCGGGGACGGATTATCCGGAACCCGGCGATTTACCTAAAGTACAGTGGTTTGATTATATCAAAATCCAGCGGATTAACTTTAAATCAGGACGACAGAAGGCGGTACAATAGAGTTATCATTAAAACGCGTTTACTCTATTTCAAAACAGCCCATAAACTTTTCTCACAACAGGGAACGCAATGCCCGCATATTAATCCAATAAGAAGAACCCTCTGCAACACAAAAACAAGTTTTTCAGACGACCCCAATATCCGGTACATCAGACACCATGCAGACATCCATCGCGTCAACCCCGAAACAACTGCCCCGCCAAAGACCTCGGACACCGCCATTACAACGGCAAAGGCATCGTCCATTCTGTAGAATCCTCGGTGCGGTGGACGGTCCCGGATTGCGTTACGTCCTCTTTCTGCAAAGGCTGCCTCATGCGCTGCCTCATACTGCCACAACCGCGACACATGGGACTTGCACACCGAACAAGCCCAGAAATGACCGTGCCCGAGAGTCATGAAGCAAGTCATGTCCTACCGCCACTACCTGCGCGCACAGGCGGCGGCGTTACCGCCACAGGCGGCGAACCGCTCCTGCAATACGAATTCGTGCGCGACTGGTTCGCGCCTGCCGCGAACACGACATCCACACCTGCCTCGACAGCAACGGCTACGCCCTGCGCTACGATTCCATCCCTGACGACCTGCTCGACCACACCAACCTCGTCATGCTCGATTTAAAAACAAATCGACCCCGAAATCCACTAAAGTCCTCGTCGGCATCCCCAATACCGAAAAACCCTCAAATTCGCCCACTACCTCGCCGAACGCAAACAGCCCGCCCGCGTCCGCTACGTCGTCGTGCCGGGCTATACCGATGACGACCGTTCCGCCCACCTGCTCGGCGAATTTATCGCCGATATGGACAATATCGAAATGGTCGAACTCCTTCCCTATCACGAACTGGGCGCGCACAAATGGGCATTGTGCGACGACACCTACAAACTTCACCGGCGTACATCCACCTCCAAAGAAACCATTCTCAAAATCAAATCGATTTTGGAAAGCTACGGCAAAAACATCATTTATTGAGTTCAAATCCAAAAGGGTCGTCTGAAAATGAAATATTCGCTTTCAGACGACCTTTTAGCACTCTTAATACATCCAAACATACAACTCATAAATCATATAATTCAGATAGTTAACAACTAAATTATCTAAAATATGAAATAAAACCGAAATAAAACTATACTTTTTCTTAATTTATGCGATAATAGCTAAACAAATTCTTAGCTACTTTGAGAACATCCCTTACGAGAACAGCACCATGTCAGATGAAAAAAGCAAAGCCTTAGCCGCCGCCCTTGCCCAAATTGAAAAAAACTTCGGCAAGGCTCCATCATGAAAATGGACGGCAGCAGCAGAAGAAAAACCTTGACGTCATCTCCACCGGCTCGCTCGGTCTGGACTTGGCGCTCAGGCGTCGGCGGTCTGCCGCGCGGCCGTGTCGTCGAAATCTTTCGGTCGGAATCCTCCGGTAAAACCACGCTCTGTCTCGAAGCCATTGCCCAATGCCAGAAAAAAACGGCGGCATCTGTGCTTTCATCGACGCCGAACACGCCTTCGACCCCGTTTACGCCCGCAAACTCGGCGTTAAAGTAGAAGAACTCTACCTCTCCCAACCCGACACCGGCGAGCAGGCTCTGGAAATCTGCGACACGCTGGTACGTTCCGGCAGCGTGGACATGGTCGTGTCGACTCCGTAGCCGCCCTCGTGCCCAAAAGCCGAAATCGAAGGCGAGATGGGAGACAGCCACGTCGGCCTGCAAGCCCGCCTGATGAGCCAAGCCCTGCGCAAACTGACCGGCCACATCAAACGCACGCATACACTGGTCGTCTTCATCAACCAAATCCGTATGAAAATCGGCGTGATGTTCGGCAGCCCGAAACCACCACCGGCGGTAACGCCCTCAAATTCTACGCCTCCGTCCGCCTCGACATCCGCCGCACCGGACAAATCAAAAAGGCGACGACGTTATCGGCAACGAAACCAAAAGTCGTCATCAAAAACAAAGTAGCGCCCCCGTTCCGCCAAGCCGAATTCGATATCCTGTACGGCGAAGGCGTAAGCTGGGAAGGCGAACTGATCGACCTCGGCGTCCAAAATACGACATCGTTGAAAAAAATCAGGCGCATGGTACAGCTACAACGGCGCCAAAATCGGACAAAGGCAAAGACAACGTCCGCGTATGGCTGAAAGAAAATCCGGAAATCGCCAACGAAATCGACGCCAAAAATCCGCGCCGCCGTGGTATCAACGTTGATATTACCGAAGGCAAACTGGACGACACCGACGGCGAACGTCCCTGAGGAATAAAGCTCTGCCTGTCTTTCAATAAAAAATATGAAAGGTCGTCTGAAAACGAATATAGCGGGTTTCGCTAAAAAGTTTTCAGACGACCTTTTCGCATTCGACAGAAAACATAGCCTTAAAAATGATAGAAATGCCTACATCGTCCATTCCTATAAAGGTAGGGCATCTAGGAAATTAGAGAATTACGGACCGTTTTTAAATGTTACCGAAGAAATACCAGAGTCTGGCTTTCCACCATAGCCTGTCCTCGCACAGGCATAGGAGAAAATAGCAACTTCCAAGTTAATCTTCTGTATTTTAAAAATTTCAGAAATCCTGTTCCCTGTAACTTTTAATCTCCCTACACCTTAACCCGACACCCCGATTTCGCGCTTTCATACTGCAGCCCCAGCAGACCCAACACTTCCGCCACTTGGCGCGGCTGTACCGCTGAGGAGATTTGCCTTGCAGCGCGTCATAAAGGTTTTTCATAAAACGCCGCATACTTTCCGCTGACGCTTTCGATTTTTTTGCGGACGACCGCCCGTCGATTTCTGTATGCAGGATGCCCCATTCGTCTTCCGGTTCACGGTTCCACGCGACGGGTTGCGCGCCGCCGAGCAGCAGGGCTTCTTGGTTTGTCGGCGTTTTTGTTTGACGTATGAACCGCGTTTGCCGTGCAAGAGTCATGAACGGCAAGGGTTCGCGGGCATATTTGCTGCGGTCAGGGCGACTTTTGCCGTCGGCGTAATAAAGCGCGATATAGAAATTGTCGTCGCTGACCGCTCCTTCATGCTGATAGCGCACGTCGGCATAAAGCTCGTCGGGCATCCCGAAAGATATCGACCGCCATATCCATGAGGTGCGAACCCAAATCGTACACCAGCCCTACACCCGCCTCGCCGGTTTCCTTCCAGCGTTTTTGTTCAATGCAGCCGCACAACGCTCGAAACGGAACTCCGCATCCACAATTTCGCCCTAAGAGGTCGTCTGAAAGCAGCTTTTTGGCGGTCAGCGGCGCGCTGTCCCAGCGGCGGTTTTGGTAAACGGTCAGCAATACGCCCTGCCGCTCGGCGAGTTCCGCCAGTTCCAAGGCTTGCGCCGCCGTGGCGCCCAATGGTTTTTCCACCACCACATTTTTACCCGCACGCAAAGCCTGAGCGGCAAAATCGAAATGCGTCTGGTTCGGCGTGGTCACGACCACTAAATCCACATCGTCGGTAAGCAACTCCTCAAACGAACGCACGGTCTGCGCCTGCGGCAGGACTTCCTGAGCTCTGTTGCCGCTGCGTTCAAACACGCGCACGACTTCAAACCGCGCATCCGCACGCCAAAACGGCAGATGGAACACCTGCGTCGACATGCCGAACCCCGCCAATCCGATTTTTGATTTTCTGCATAGCCAAACTCCTTTTCAGACGGCCTCAAATTGCCGTATATCCGTTATAATACCGCATTTATTTCACACAGGCCGTCTGAAAACAAAGTTGAAACGGCCGCCGCCGTTTAAGGAAAAACCATGAGAAAACCGCAACGCGGCTATGCCCGCCAAGACCGTGTCAAAGAACAAATCATGCGCGAACTGGCCGAGCTGGTCCGCACCGGCCTGAAAAGACCCGCGCGCAGGCTTCATCACCATCAACGAAGTCGAAGTCACCCGCGATTACAGCCACGCCACCGTGTTCTACACCGTCCTCGACGACAGCACCCGCGACATCACCGAAGAAGCCTTGGAACACGCCAAAGGCCACTTTGCGCAGCGAGTTGGCGAAACGCATCAAACTCTTCAAAACGCCCGAACTGCACTTCAAATACGACGAATCGCTCGAACGCGGCATGAGCATTTCCAGCCTCATCGACCAAGTGGCGGCGGAAAAACCGGTGGAAGATTAAAAGATAAAGCTCGTCTGAAAAACGCCGCAGTAAAGCGCGAATCTGTTTTCAGACGACCTTTGCAATCATTTCCGCCCACACACTGCCGCTCACCCTTCCCCATCACTATGACCGCCAAACCCGCCAAACGCCCCGTCAACGGCGTCCTCCTGCTTGACAAGCCAGAAGGACTTTCCAGCAACACCGCCCTGCAAAAAGCCCGCCGCCTCTACAACGCCGAAAAAGCGGGGCATACCGGCGTGCTCGATCCTCTGGCGACCGGACTTTTGCCCGTCTGCTTCGGCGAAGCGACCAAGTTCGCCCAATATCTGCTGGATGCCGACAAAGCCTACACCGCCACGCTGAAACTCGGCGAAGCCAGCAGCACGGGCGACGCCGAAGGCGAAATCATCGCCACCGCCCGCGCCGATATTTCCTTAACCGAATTTCAGACGGCCTGCCAAGCCCTGACGGGCGACATCCGCCAAGTGCCGCCGATGTTTTCCGCCCTCAAACACGAAGGCAAACCGTTGTATGAATACGCCCGCAAAGGCATCGTCATCGAACGCAAACCGCGCGACATCACCATTTACGCCATCGATATTACCGAGTTTGACGCACCCAAAGCCGTCATCGACGTACGTTGCAGCAAAGGCACCTACATCCGCACCCTCAGCGAAGACATCGCCAAACACATCGGCACGTTCGCCCACCTGACCGCCCTGCGCCGCACCGAAACCGCCGGTTTCACCATCCGCGAAAAGCCACACGCTCGAAGCCTTGGCAGAATTAAACGAAACCGAACGCGACGCCCTGCTCCTGCCCTGCGACGTTTTAGTGCGGCACCTCCCCAAAAATCGAACTGAACGACCGCGCCGTGACCATGCTCAAATGCGGCCAGCGCCCGCAGTTTACCGAAAACATCTCCGCCGACCAGCCCATCCGCGTTTACGACAGAAGCGGAACATTTATCGGCTGGTGGAATACCAAAACGAAATCAGCCGCCTCAAAGCCCTGCGGCTGATGATGACGACGAGCCCAGATGAATGATAATTGAAATTAAAAATATGGAAAGGTCGTCTGAAATACAGTTTTCAGACGACCTTTTCAGATGAATCCCTTAAAATATTGGCAGATTTGAAACAACCGTTCCAGCCCCATGAAAAATCGTCTGAAAACCTGTCATACCCGTTTTCGAGACGACTTTTCGACTAATATCTCTATTGCCCTTGTTCCGTTTTTCTTTTTACGCGGATGGCGGCGGCGTTTCTTTTTCACACCTTCATTGCCCTGCGCACGAGCATGCGGTTTGTCGTCATTTCATTGCGCAAACCCTCATCGGCATGCTGGAAACTGTGCCACCATTCGACCATTTGACGGTCAATCTCGCCCGCCGCGCGCAACACAGAAAGTCGTAAGCGGCCGGAAACGCTGCTGCGCGAGCAGGCGGTGCGGACGGGCGCCACGCATCTGTTCAAATTGCGGTTGGAACTGCCAGATTTCCCGCATGGTCGCGGCGAAAACAACTGCGGCATGCCCAACCTTTTTCAACATCGCTCCGCAGAGATTCGATAGCGTCTGTCAGTGCAGGTGCGAGGCTTTTGTGCCCTGTTTCAGATTCCGTTGCCAGCGTCGGTTGACATCCGGCCACATACGGCAGCCAAGACGAAGCCGACCGAAACCGATTTGTCCTGACGCAGCCGCTCGTCAGTGTTTTTCAGTGCAAGCGAAATAATGCGGTTTTCAGGCTTTTCCGCCGATTTCAACGCAGTCAAAAGCGGATGGATGTCGTCTGAAACACCGCAAGCTGTTGAGCTTTTTCAAGCATTCCCGCGCAGGCGGAAAACAGCAGCTTCAGCGATTTCGTCAAACGCAGGCGGGCGACGGTTCGTGTTTCAGATGACCAGCATACTCCGGAATCAGGGCGGCGGTGAGATTCCTCACCGCAGCCAAGTTTGCCCGACAAGCGTACGGCGCGCAGGATACGGACAGGATCATCGCGGTATCGCTCGCTGCATCGCCTATCGCCACCAGGCTTCTGGCGGCTATATCGTTGACGCCGTTGCTAAATCAGAAATTTCTTCGCGTATCGGATCGTGGCACAACGCATTGCAGGTAAAGTCGCGGCGCATCGCATCTTCTTCTATACTGCCGCCAGTGTTGTCTTTCTGCCATCACTGCCGTGCGCGTTTTGCTGCCTGCCGCCGCCGCGGAATGTCGTTACCTATCGGGTTTCGGACCTGTCGCGACATGGACGATTTGAAAACGCCTGACCGATGATGCGGCTGCGGCGGAAAATTTTTCGCCTGCTCCGGCGTGGCATCGGTGGCGACATCGAAGTCTTTAGGCTCTACACCCAGCAGCAAATCTCTGACCGCCCCGCCTACGATGTAGGGCTTTGAACCCCTCCTCTACGCAAACGTTTGACGGTTTTTCCGCTGCAGAAACTGATCGTATCCGCGCTGATGCGGTATTCTTCAGCAGGGATGATTTCTTTGCGAACCTCGGGTTTGCCTGTCATCTGCCGGACAAAACTTTGTTCAGCCATTTTTCAACATAGTCTTGATACTCTTTCATTGTTATTCTTCTGCCTGCAAAGCGAGCCTCCGTTGCGTGCGGGGCGTCATTATACCTGGAGTTGTGCAAACCTATGTCGTCTGAAGCCTTGCCGCCTCCGGCTGGCAGGCGCAGCGGTTTTAAAATACAATGAACCAAACTTATCCTTCCTGTCACGATGATGAAAACCAACGTACTTATTCATCGTCCTGCGACCGCCTGTTCAGACGGGTCTTCCGACAGCGTTACCGACAAATTCAAAAGCGAATTCCGCAAGGAGGTTTTGTACAGAAGGCGCAACAGAGCAGCGTCGCCAAAGTACTGAAAAACAAGCCTGCTTTTCGGAAAACCGTACTCTCAAGTCTGCACCAGCTGCCGAAAAAGATGGCAGACCGCATTTCGGTGGAAGATATGTCTGCCATCCTGTCGGACAATATCAGTGAAAACGTCAAACAACAAATCAAACGAGCACCACGGACTGTTTGGAAAAGAAAACTGTCGGATTGGACGGCAAAGCGCGCCGCTTCAGACAACAAATAAACTCCCTCTCCTTCTTCAAACCTCGTCTGAATCTTTTTCGGACGTTTTTCAAAATCATTCAAGAAATCGGGTTTGACATGACCACATTCGCGCAATTCCTTCCGGAACATTTACAGCAAAACGCCCTGCCCGAGACAGTGGGCGGCGTGTTGGAATCCGTCATCTCCGCCTGCAGCGGAAATCAGCGGAAGAAGTCCGCCTGGGCGCGCTTTCAGGCGTTTTTGGGTATAGCAGGTACGGGCAACATCAGGTGAAGACCAGAAGAAACTCGACGTTATCGCCAACGATATCCTCATCCGTATCTTAAAGGCAATCCGTCTGTTGCCGGTTTGGCAAGCGAAGAGGAAGACACTTTTGTCGCCGCCCATCCTGACGGACGCTATTTGGTTTTTGTTCCTCGACCCGCTGGACGGCTCGTCCAACATTGATGTCAACATCTCCGTCGGCACGATCCATTTGGAGAAAGCGATTTAAGAGTTGGAGACGTCGACACTTTTTGCAGAAAGGCCGAGACGAGTTGCCGCAGGTTATGTTCTACTGACCCGCAAACCTTCAACTGACTGACCGTCGGACACGGCGTTTCGTCTTTACTTTGGACGAGGACGGCAATTTTGTGATGACCAAAGAAAATCGCGTTCCCGAAACCACCAAAGTGCCATCAATATGTCCAACCGCCGCCATTGGCTGCCCGTCCAACGCTATATCGACGAACTGCTTGGCAGGTGAGACCGACAGTCGCGGTAAAAACTACAATATGCGCTGGGTTTGCCAGCATGGTTGCCGAAAATCCACCGCATCCCTGATGCGCGGCGGCGTGTTCATGTATCCTCAAGACAAACGCGACCTCTCCAAACCGGGCAAACTGCGCCTGATGACGAAAGCCAACCGGTGAGCCTGATTTTTGGAACAGGCAGGCGGCGCGGCTTTCGACGGACAGACCGACATGCTGGATGTCAAGCCGGTCGGATTGCACCAACGCGTCGCGCGTCTTCATGGGCAGCAAAGAAGAAGTGGACTATATCACGCAAACTTCATCACAAGCCTGATAGGTGTAAAAAATTAAATGTAAAAGGTCGTCTGAAATTACCGTGTCTGCTTTTCAGACGACCTTTTCTAACTATTCTGAAAATTGGAATAACCGATAAAAATACCTCCTACCTTGCTTCGATTATCCATGCTTTGCGAATTCGCTGTGGATATATCAAAATTAATAATTGATATAAAAGAAGAAAAATATAATTGATTAAAAACGAGGCATATAAAATTCCCAAAAATAAGCAGAATTTGTCAGACTTTAGCTGACCGCCGACTAGAATTTTTGCCCGTTTTTCAAACGCGTTACACTTCCTCCTCGTCTGTTTTCAGACGACGTTTCCCTCAACCGTGCCACTGCCGTCATTGCGCCGGCAGTCAGGCAGTCAGCGTCATTGCGCCGCTATACAGAAAGAAACACTATGACCATCTCTCCGTTGCCTTGCGCCGTAAGACCGAGCGCAAGCCGCATCCGACCGCGCGTTATTGGAAAAATACCGATGTCGAAGCCCTGTTCGAGACTTCCCTTCCTCGACCTCGTTTACCAAGCCGCTGAAATCCACCGCCAAAAATTTCAACCCGCGCGAAATCCAGCTTTCCACTCTGTTGTCCATCAAGACTGGCGGTTGCCGAAGACTGCGCCTGCTGCCCGCAATCGGCGCACCACAACAATCTGGGCAAGAGCAGATGATGGATGTAGAATCGAAATCGTTGAAAAAGCCAAAAATCGCCAAATCGCGCAGGTGCAAGCGTTTCTGCATAGATTGCGGCATGGCGACGCTAAAGCAAAAGACGTGGAGACGGTTTCCCGCAATCATCAAAGCCGTCGAAGTTGGGCATGGAAACCTGCGGCACGTTCGGTATGCTCGAAGATGGCATGGCGGAAGACTTCAAAAAGCAGGTTTTGGACTATTACAACCCCAACCTGAGACGCACGACCCTAGAGCGCTACAACGGCCATTTCATGCCACGCAAACACGAAGACCGCGCGGACGCATGGGCGAAGTCCGCAATGCCGGTTTGAAGTCTGCTGCGGCGGCATCGTCGGCATGAACGGACCCGCGCCGAGCGTGCCGGACGGATTGCCAGCCTCGCCAACCTCGACGCAGCTGAAAGCGTGCCGATTAACCAGCTCGTCAGAGTAGAAGGCCGCCGCCGTGGCCGATGCCGAAGATTTGGGCTGGACGGGTTTGTCCACGCCATCGCCGTAGCACGGATTACCATGCGCCGCGCACTACGTCCGCCTGTCGGCAGGGACGGCAATATGCCCGAATCCATGCAGGCAATGTGTTTCATGGCGGGTGCGAACTCGATTTTCTACGAGCGACAAACTCTTAACTACCGAAAACCCGACGAAGACGGCGACCGCCTGCTGATGGAGAAGCTGAATTGTATCCGCTGCGGTTTGAGTTGGAAGAAGAATACGAAGCGGCGCAGGAAAACGAAAACACCTAAAATCAAAAGTGGAGTTATTAATCCTTCACAAAAACACAAGGTCGTCTGAAAACGGGCTATCAACGTTTGATTTCGTTGAAACAGATTTTCAGACGACCTTTATGATAGATGAAAATAAAGATTCAGGCATTATGCCACCTTGTTTGTCTCTTATCTATTCCATTATAATTCGCCCTTGAAAAACCTTCGTTTTTCTGTGGAATCGCTCTCTAAAAAGAGCAAATTCTTTCCTAGATTCCCGCAAAAAGCAATACAAAAGGTCGTCTGAAGCATCGTTCAATGAAGCGATGTTTTCGACGCAACACTATTACCAGACAGGCGGATTCAGACAAAAAGCTAATTACCGTCTCTATCATTTCCATCACACATCAGCCACACACATCATGTACGTCTTACTATCCCATCTCCCCGAAACACACCTTCATCGGCCTTTTGCCGTCTGTTTTGGAGTTCCGTCATTGGGTTAATCCGTACGGAGCCTGCACTGCGACGATGAGGCAGCACCAGCAGTCATCTGCAGCCTTGCACGATATTGCTGCTGCGGTTTGCGCAAACCCGATTTGCGCCGCTTCAGCCGGAATTACCTCAGGCAGGTATCTTTGTCGGCTGCGGGCTGTGCTGTCCTTTCCATCGGATATGCGGACAACGCCAGACAAACCGTCGAAATCGCATGGTCAATTGTTCATGGCCGACTTTACCATCATCGGCGCGGTTTGGTTCAACAAACAGCCGGCAAAATGGTGGATTGCCGCGAGCTTTGACTATCAACCCTCATCGGCATCGCCATCGTCTTGGGCGGGGAAGGCGGATTGTCCCCCATGCCCATATCACCGCAATGTCCGCCAATCCCGCAGGCTATATCATGGCGCTTTTTGGACGCGCTGTTTTTGGGCGGCATATTGCACACTGACTGCGCGGGTTAAGGCGCAGTGGTAGCCGTCGGCTTTTTCTTCTTCCTCGTTTCTGCGTCCTGTGGGTAAATATTTTGCGGGCACGGCAACGATCGCAATTTCGATACCGATCGGTCTTATAGCTTGCCGCATCACTGCTAGCTGGGTTTGGGCTATGCAGTGTGGAACATCGGCATCGCGCGGCAATATGACCGTTTTGGCAGGCGCATGCTTATTTTATTCCTGTTTTCTCCGCCCTGATTTCATCCTCACTACTCGACGCACCGCCCTCACGGAATTTTGGCAAGGCGGCGATGGTAGCATCGGCTCAGCCGCATGCTGGGCGGCGTTACAGAGCAATCATAAAAACCGAAAATATGAAAATTCAAAATGTTGAAAATTAAATACAACATGAATAATCTTTGAGAATACGTCAAACTTTACATAAATGACGTTTCGTCTGATTTCCAAAGATCCTATTCCATTTATGCAAGGAGCGAATGAGCTCAATGAGTTTATTTCTCTTACCCAGCTCAGGCGCTGCTTCTCATAGAAAGAATTCCCCAACTGGTTAATTTCCTGAAGTTATCTGTGATAACCTAATTTCGATAAACGCATCATTGTACCCATAAAACACAAAGCAATCAAACCCCTGCTTCAAGATTTTCAGACGACCTTTCATCAACACAAAACGACTTCGAATGCATCTGAGAATACTGCTTATTTAGCCGTTCTGTGTGTTCCCGGCAATGAAACAGCTACTTTAGCGATACATTCAGCAACAGCTTCTATTTCTGAAGCGTATTCAGTTAAATACCCAAACCGTTATCACGATCTTGTCCTTCCCCCGTCCGGCGGGAAGTTTAAGATGGAGGTAGCGCTTTTGCGGCGAGGAAAATCAAATGACAGCCCATTGAGCCACCCTCTCCTCTCCGCCGGGCAGAGAGAGAAGGCACCGTGGCTGCGGTTGTCTGAAAACCTTGAGGATTCAGGTTTTAGAAAAACTCGTTCCTCCGTTTTCAGACAACCTAGTTTTATTCAATCAACGCCGCTTAGGATAACTGGCACCAAGTAGCGTGGGCTTTGCCCGTGAAATAATAAAAACACAGCTATCCTTCGAATTAACGTGCGCCAGTTCCGTGGGCAAAAGCCCACGCTCTCGATAACTTCAACGGCAGCCTGTCCCTTCCCCGTCAGCGGGGAAGGTTTAGAGATCAGGGGTGGCTTCATCGACGGCAAGATCATTGGTTCCAGTTCGCGAGGCACGCCTCTCACCCTCTCCCGCCGGACGGGAGGGGCGAGCTAATATGTCGTGGCATGAGTTTCTGTCGGCTACCGTCCATTCCCGTGCGGGCAGGAATCTACTTTTAAATCTCGGCAACTGTTTTCAAACATTGGTTTCTTAGAAATTTCTGATGGTTCGCCTGCGCGAGGAATGACGGCGATAGGATGTTTAACGTGTGTGTTCTGCCAAAAGGTCGATCCGAAAACGCGAATCAGCTCAGACGACCTTTCTAGTTTCGGATGTTAGTTTCTACAATTCCGCAAAATCTCGTCAACGGTTTTCTTCGCGTCGCCGAAGCACATCACGCTGTTTTCGTTGAAGAACAGCGGTTTTGCTACCTGCGTAGCCGGTATTCATCGAGCGTTTGAAGACGACGACTTCTTTTGCCTTCCACACTTCCAACACGGGCATGCCAGCATCGGGCTGTTCGGGTCGGTTTTGGGCGGCGGGGTTGACGGTGTCGTTCGCACCGATGACCAGCACTACGTCGGTTTCGGGGAAATCGTCGTTGATTTCGTCCATTTCAACACGATGTCGTGGGGACTTTGGCTTCGGCGGCAGTACGTTCATATGACCGGGCAGGCGGCCGGCGACGGGGTGGATGCCGAAGCGTACTTCGGTGCCGTTTTTACGCAAAAGCTCAGTGATTTCGGCAACGTGTGCCTAGCGCCACTGCCATGCCGCCGTAGCCCGTGATATGATGACGCTGTGGGCGTGTTTTGAGCATTTCGGCGACTTCCGGCGGGTTTGACCGCGGTATTCGCCGACTTCGCAACCTGCCGGAGGCTGCGGCAGAACCGTCGGTACCGAAAACCGCCTGCGATGACGGAGATGAAGGCGGTTCGCGTGCACACGCATGATGTAGGACAGCGATGCGCCGCTGGGCCGACCAGCGCGCCGATGACGATGAGCAGGTCGTTGGAGAGCATGAGCCTGCTGCTGCGGCCGCCCAGCCGGGTAGGGTTCAGCATGGGCACGACTACGGGCATATCCGCGCCGCCGATGGAGGCGACTAAGTGCGCAACCGAATGCGAGGCGATGCGAGGTCATCAGGATGGGATGAAGCCGCTGCCGTCAACGGATGCGAACACCAGCATCAGGATAAAGGATAAAACCAATGCGGCGAGGTTGAGCTTGTGTTTGGCGGGCAGTTGTAGCGGCGCGCTGCTGATTTTGCTGTCGAGCTTGCCGAACGCGACCAGCGAGCCGGTAAAAGGTGACGGCGCCGATGAAGATGCCCAAATGAGACTTCGACCAAATGGATGGTGTGCATATCGGATGAGATGTCGCCCGGCTCGATATAGCTGTTGAAGCCGTGACCAAACCGCCAAACGCGACGAAGCTGTGCAAGAGCGCAATCAGCTCGGGCATTTCGGTCATTTACTGCTTTTTGGCTTTGTGATGCCGATGGCGCCGCCTCAACATGGCGATGATGATCCGCCCAGCCGTTGGTGTTTTCGGAACACGGTAGCGAATAAGGCGATCGCCATCCCCCGCTACGCCGGAATAAGCCCCTGCTAGCGGTTTCCCGCTGGACAGCCGCCAGCAGGAAGATGAACAGTATCGCGGCTACGATGTACGCCGCCGTAACGAGTATCAGACATGAGACTCTCGATTTATTTGGCCAACTGTGTTTTTATCGGGTCGTCTGAAAGGGTTTGATGGCGGATTCGCCGACCATCAGCCATTTTGAGCGGTTGGGAATGACGGTCGCATTTTGGTTTATCCGCTGTCATCTCGTTTGCGCTAAGTTTTCAGACGACCTCTGTATCAGGTTGCCTATTTCGCGAATTGTCTAAAGAAAATTCTTCTTCGGCTCAGCTTGGGCGTGTCGTTTTGCCAGTTCGAATACGGGGGCTTAGCGTCGATGAAAATCTGCTCTTCCAATTTGAAATCGGCGTTGTCGGCAAACAGTCCGGCGAAGACAGAAACTAGCTGTCGTTCGGCAGGAAATGGTAGAACAGTGTGTACCGCAGTTTTGCAGAACGCGCGTCGCCCATTCGGATGACTGGTAGCGGGCGATGCTTCGCTTCGCCGTCGATTTTCGGCGGTTTTCGGCGTAATCAGACGAAACGTCGCGCCGCTGCCCCAAAATGCGGCACATTCAGCAATGGCAGGCGTGGACGATGTTTGTCGTGTTCCACTTCTAAAGATACGTCGCCGCACAGGCATTTTTGCTTTCATGGTCGAACTCTAAAGTATTGGGGAATCGGGGTTTTCAGGCCGTCTGAAAAGATGTTTAGCGAAACTCGCTGCACGCTCGTTTTCAGACGGCCTCTACCGTCAAACAGCGGCAAACAAACGGCCCGATTATGCAGCATAATCCGCCCGCCCACGTCAAAGACCGCATGGTTGATTTATCTGTCAGGTAGCAATAGATAAAGGCGAGGCGGAGGCGATGAATAGCACGGCCAAACAGGTTGATGGTCGATTGTTCGGCGTTGCCTGTGGCGTGTGCCGCAAAACGGCGGCGGCAAAGGTGCGAAGGTTTCTGAAGCCGTTTTGCTGCGCGGCATCGGCAGCGCGCCGACAAGCCTTGCGTATGGGCGAAGCTCGCGCGGATTGCGGTTGTCCGACGGCTTGAAAACCCGCCGGTCGCTTTGGCGATGGTGGCGACAAAAGCAGCAACGCAGTAGGCAACAGGATGCAGTAGGCTAAGTCATGCTAGCCTTTTCCAAACATATCTGCATCCGCCGCGCAACGAAAAAGCCGCCGAAAGATGTTGGACCTTTCGCAATCGGGATGGATGATGAACGCAAACGGGACACGAAAACCGTTGCCGCCCGGCTGATTTGCGGCAACAGCGCGCCGACAGATGATGCCGGAAATGGCGTTGGTCCTGGACATCAGAGGGTACGCGAGTGGCTGACGTTCCAAACGACGTAGTAGCCGATAACGCAGGCGAGGACGAATACGATAAAGTGAACGCTTCGGGTGCGACCGCGCCGACCTAACACCAACACGGCGGCGATGACGGCGGGAGCGAGTTCCACAGGGGAAACGGGTTTTCGGTCGAGCTTGGCGGCGGGCGCGGCTTTTTCGAACGGCGTTTGCTGCGTGGGCGAAACTGAATCGGCGGAGGCGGGAAGGTGATTTCGCCGTCGCGGTAACGGTCATGTTGCGGATAATCACGTCTTCAAAATCCAGCGTGATTTGCCGTCTTGTTCGGGCTTAACAGCTTGGTCAGGTTACACCAGATTGGTGGCGTAAAAGCTGGAAAGACTGTCCGGCAAGGCGGTTTGCCATGTCGGTGTAGCCGATGATTTTTCACGCCGTTGTCGGTTACGACAATTGACGGTTTGGTGAGGTTCGCAGATTTACCGCCCGTCGCCGCCGCCAAATCGACGATGACGGAGCCAGATTTCATGCTTTCCACCATCTTTGCACTGAAATCCCAGCTTGAGCGCGGGTTTTGCCTTGGGCTGGCGGCGGTGGTGATGATGATGTCGCTACTTTCGCTGTTCGGCAAAAGCATCATCTCGGCGGCGATAAAACCGTCGGCTCATCACTTCTATGGCGTAGCCGTCGCCGCTGCCGCCAGATTCTTTGCGGGAAGTCAGTTCGAGGAACTTACCGCCCATCGATTCGGTTGTTCACAGCGCTTCCAAGCGGGTATCGGGCGCGCGTACCACTGCCGCCGAGCGGGTTTTGCCGTACCGATGCGCCGCCAAACCGCTCACACCGGCTGTCGCGTCAAAAACCTGCGGGCGGCGCACTTTGCCGGCTGGCGGTGGTGATCCGGTGAAGCAGTGGCCGAAGGCGTTGGCGGCTTCAATCACGGCACGGTGGCCGCTGATGTTTTGCCATCGAAGACAAAGCGTCCAAAGCCTGCCGCCCGGGAAAGCCACGGGCGGCTCATGTCCCTTCGCCAGCGCGTTTCACATAGCTGGCGCACGGGCTTCGGCAGCACCTCAGTTTTTGGCGCGGCCGAGCTGACAATAGTTTGCCCTTCTTTGAGCAGCGGCGGCTCCTGCGGACGGCGCGTTGACCTTATAATCAAAGGGCAGGCCCAAACCGTCGCTTTGTCGGCGACGGTCGCGCCTGCTGTTTGAGCAAGACGTCTAAACTCGCTGCCAAACCTGCCGCTGCCGACAACGGTTTTCAAGCCCAGTTTACTCAACAGCGCAGACGCAGTGGCAGGTGTACAGGCGACGCGGGTTTCGCGGATAATGACTCGCGTGGGATACCCGATTTTCATCTCTGAATCCTTTTTGGGTTGTCGTATATAAATGCTAATATGTTTCTATAATTCCCGCCTTAGCGAGTTGACCGACGCTGGCAATAGCTGGCGGATGGTTTTACTTTTGCAGGACAGGTCGTCTGAGCTTATGTTTGCTGCCGTTGATACGCTGCGGGCTTTGCGTTTCGTGTTAAAAATCCTGTTTTAACAACATATAAAAGGAACACAATCATGCGCCTCACTCCACCATGCTGCGCGTCGCGCAGCCAGAAAACTCTGGATTTTTATCCAGAACGTTTTGGGGATGAGGCTCTCGCCGCCACGATTACCCGAAGGCCGTTTCACGCTGGCTTTTGTCGGTTATGGCAGCGGCTTCATACGGTTTTGGAATTGGACCCACAACTGGGATACCGAAAGCTACGATTTGACAATGTCTACGGCCACATCGCTATCGAAGTGGACGATGCTTATAGCTTTGCGAACGTGTAAAAGAGATGGGCGGAAAAGTCGTGCGCCAAGCAGGACCCGATGATGCACGGCACGACCGTTATTGCTTTGTTGCATGGTCGACGGCTATAAAAATCGAGTTTATTCAGAAAAACAGCGGCAATGATTCCGGTGAAATACTGATGTCAAAAGGTCGTCTGAAAACGTTTGGTAGAAACTCACAAATCTGTTTTTCAGACGACCTGTCTTTAAAACTGTTGTTTAAACAATGCAGTGTGACATCTCAGCCTCGGCGACGGTTCTTTAAAAAGAAAACCCATTTTGCCATTAGTATCATCATTTTCAAATTTGATAAATCATCACCATCCCTCTTAGAAATAACAATATGCTTCGGAGCTATTATCGGCAACTATTTGGAGTTGTACAGCGTCGTCTGAAAACTTCCCGAAACCGAGTACAATCCGCCGCTGACAAAACTACCCTTTTGAGACGGTGTAACCAGCCAGCTATTTGGTGCTGCCGCATGAAAAAGAGTTCTACGCAACCTGCCCATCACGCATTTTCTCACACGCTTTCCTTTTTGTCGGTGAAGAAAAATTGGCGCAGGCGGCTGAACAGCAGCTTTGTGGTAGGTGCGGACGGGACGCCGTTTAAGTGAGCATACGGTGTTTGAAGCGGGCGAGACGATGTTTTACTCGTGAAACCAGCAGAGACAGCGAACCGCGGATTCCTTTTTAGAGAAGAAGATTCTGTTTGTCGATGAACATCTTATCGTGGTTGATAAACCGCATTTCGCCCGTCATCCCCAGCGGGCGTTTTTGCGTGAAAGCTGCTGACCCGCCTGCGCCTGCGGCTGGAGTGCAACATTTGAATGCTAGCGAGACGTACGCCGATTACGCGCTTGGATAAGGATACGGCAGGGGGTTATGCTGCTGTCGCATCTGTCACGCGCCGCGATGGATCAAACGATGTTCAGAAAAAAGCGTCCCAGTAAACCTATCACGCCGTCGCACCGACGAGGACGGATTTGGTATATCCGTTGGACGTGGTTTCGCGCATGGTGCGCGGGAACGGTTTCACGACGCGGAAACCGAAGGCAGCCGAACGCCCACGACGGTCAGTGGCAAAAACCCGCGGCGTTCAGCCTCTACCGCCTTACGCCGCATACCCGGGTTAAAAGCACCAACCGCGTACATATGATGAGCCTGGGTATGCCGCTTCGATGAGACGATGCGCTTTATCCCGTCCGTCTACGGCGGGTGCTGAGATTATGAAACCGTTGAAACTTTTGGCAAAACGAATTGAGTTCACCGACCCGGTCAGCGGAAAGGCACGGATGTTTGAAAAGCGGTTTTGGGTTGTAGCGGCTATCATCCTCCATCAAAGATGATAAAAGATGGTCGTCCCGAAAAACACCGCACAAAACATTTCAGACGACACTCTGATAAAATACTCCCCTTCTTCCATCCGTCCACATCATGCCACGACACTACCGCCGCCTGCGCCCGCCAGATCCGACCTGCCGAAGTCGGCGCTTTCGAAGAAGGCAACATCCGCTCGCTGCATCTGAGCAGCGACACCATCAAAAGCTCGATGAACCGACCAGCATCCCGCCGAACTGGTTTTGTCGTACAGCCGCGCAATGATGGGCTGGCTTCTGTTTGCCGAAGCCGAAAACACGACGCCCGAAAATCGGATTCGGGCGGCGGCTCGTTCGCGCGCCGCTGGATGAGACAGCTACCTCGCCCGCACCAAGCAAACCGCCGTGGACATCAACCCGCAGGTCGTCGCCGTCGCCTGCAGCCTGTCTCGAGTTGCCGTTTGAAGGAAACTTCGAAAATCGTCGAAGCGGACGGCGCGAATACATCAAAAGTGTTCCGCCACAATACCGACGTGATTTTTGGTGGACGGCTTCGACGGCGAACAAATCATCGACGCACTGGTGGAGGAACCCTTCTTCCAAGACTGCCGCCACGCCTCTCTCGCCATTTGGTGTATTCGTCTCCAACTGGTGGAGCGGCGACAAACGCCTGCTAACGCTTTCGATCGAACGCCTGCTCACCGCCGTCTTTGAAGGCCGCGTGTTGAGCTGCCCGCCGAAAGCCACGGCAATATGGCGGTGATGGCGTTCCAAAGCAGTCCCGAAAAAGAGCAAAACCTCGACAAACTGAAAAAAGCGCGCGGAAAAATTAAGCGGACAATACGGCTTGGATTTCAAACGGATGTTGAAACGATTTGCGAAAGCAAACCCTGAACAACGGCAAACATTTTTATGTGTGAAAGATGAACAGGTCGTCTGAAAACCTAAAAGCCGCCGATACATAAAATTTCAGACGACCATCTACCTCCCCGCTCTGTCCTTATCCGTTCATTTCATATTTGAATTGGGCTATAATACCGCCCGACACACACCATTCCGCAAAACACCCTCCCCATGCACACTTCACCGCCGTCGGACTCAACCCATCAAACTGCGCCCCTGAGCATACGCGATTTAGCATTCGCCGCCGAGCATCTCCCCGATGCCGTTCGCGCTTTGGCACATGATCCGGCTGCTGACGAAGCCGTCATTCTGTCCACCTGCAACCGTACCGAGACTCTACTGCGTCGGCGATACCGAGCGGATTATTGAATGGCTTGCCGAAATATCATAATCTCCTGTCGAAGAAATCCGTCCCTACCTCTACACTTTTAGACAACAACGAAACCATCCGACACGCCTTCCGCGGCAGCCTGCGGGCTGGATTCCATGGTGTTGGGGGAACCGCAAATCCTCGGACAAATCAAAGATGCCGTCCGTATTGCCCAGAACAGGAAAGCATCAATTCACACCTCAATGCGCTGTTCCAAAAACCTTCTCAGTAGCCAAAGAAATCCGTACCGATACCGCCGTCATTGAAAATTCCGTATCTATGGCATCCGCCTCGGTCAAAATGGCGGAACAAATTTTCCCCGACATTGCCGACTTTTGAATGTTTATGTTATCGGCGCAGGCGAAGCATGATTGAATTGGTGGCTACCTACTTTGCCGTGAAAAACCCCAAACTGATTCCGTCACAACCGTACCCTGCCCCGTGCGCAAGAATGTGCGACAAACTCGGCATTACCGCCGAACCGCGCCTGTTGACCGACCGCCTGAAATTTTGCAGATACGATATCGAATACGTTTCTCTCAACCGCCAGCCAGCTTCCGTTGGTCGGCAAGGCATGGTTGAACGCTCTGAAAACAACGCCATAACATGCCTGTTTTTCCTAGTTGGTCGCCGTCCCCAGAGACATCGAAGCAGAAGTGGGCGAACTGAGATGCCTATCTGTATACCAGTCGACGATATGATGAACATCGTCCAAAGCGGTAGAGAATCACGGCAAAAAGCCGCCGCAGCCGCCGAAAGCCATGGTTGAAGAAAAAGTCAGTGAATTTATCCAGCACAACAAAAAGCTGCCAAAGCGTCCCGCTTATCCGCGCACTACGCGACGAGGAGCGCCCGCAGACAAGTGCTGGAAAATGCAATGAAACAACTGGCGAAAAGTACGTCCCCGAAGAAGTCCTCGAACGCCTCTCCATCAACTGACCAACAAGCTGTCCATTCCCTACCCGAACCTCAATAAAGCTGGCTGAGCCGACGACGGTCTTTGAAAGCGTTGCCCAAATCTATCATCTGGACAAAACGATAAACTCAGATCAATCAAACAAAATTTATTTTGAATATTTTAAGTAATATTACCCAGTATTTACACGAACCATTATATCATCATTGAATGAAATTTAGTTTCATTTTTATATTCCTACAAATCTAGCACTCTCTCTCGTTCTCATACCGCTCTTGCTCCTCCTCCCTTCGGAAATCCCACGGAGCTTGCGGACTTTACCGCTGAAGCCTTTGCGTTTTTGTTTTGCCTGCTTTTGGGCGGAGGCGTAATCAGTATAGGCGGTTTGCTCTGCTGTTTTCTAGCATAGCTGTCGCAATGCCATGCCATGCCGCGTCACTCTGCAGCTACGCGAGGTTCAAATCGGTTGTCTCAACGGATACTGCGCCACTTCGCGTTTGTAGCGGTCTTTTTCGAATACGCGCGCTCGCTTTTTGCCGTCGGCTCGGCAATCAGGGTTGTCACGCGAACTGCCGGCATGCCTGATTAATCTCAGACGCGTCCGATACCGCCATGCGGATTTTCGTGTTTTGCACCGTCTTCGTCGAGCCACGCGTGAAGAGTGCATCGCCGTCGTGGATTTTGGCGATTTTTCCGTGATAAGTATAGGGCTTTTTGTAGTATGCCGGTCTTGCTCATGTTCGTTTTTCAGACGACTTTGGCCTGATTGTATCGGTCAGTAGCGCACCGACGGACTCTAAAGCCGAGATGACGGCTGTCTGTAATATCAGGCAATCTGAACGCCGATCGGATAAGTTCGGTATCGCGTGACTGCCAACCTCAATGCCTGAATACGGACAGGAAAACGGGCAGCCATTTGAGCATGGTAGTGTATTGATGAATTTGAAAGTGATAAGGTCGTCTGAAAACCCGGGTGGTTTTCAGACGACCTTACTGTTTATTACCCTGAATTTTGTCCGGGTTTGATGACTGACGCCCTGCTCTGTTGCCCAGGGATCAACAAATCCGCGGCGTTTGACGCGCAGATGCCGTTTTCGAGAACGCCGTGTGCGGTTGATTCATCTTCCATGAGTCAGAGGACGGTCGATATTCAAAGTCGCAGACATCGACGATTTGATTGCCGTGGAGAGGTGAATGTGTAATCCAAAGCGCAATTCCAGCTGTCCGCCCGTGCCAAAAAGTTTGCGGGACACCAACGAACGCGCGCCGAGCAACACTTCTACGAACAGCAGGAATTTTGCCCAGCGCGATGTATCGCTCTCGTCGGCAATACAGATGATTTGTCGGACGCGCTGGCGACAGACTTTTTCCGTTCAGATGCGCGCTGCGCCGCCTTTAATCATTTTGCAGCATATGGTTCGCTTCGTCCGCACCGTCAACACTAGACGGCCAGCCCCATCACATCGTTCAGTGATAGCGGGGATGTCGTATGCGCCATCAGTTCGCTGGACTTTCTCGAAGTCAAAACCGCGCCTTTGATTTTTGCCGCTTTTGCCCAACAGCTGACACATATTCACGGTCGAGCCGGGCCGTCGATGTATTCGTTTTCAGGTACGCAAATTCCACGCTTTCTCAACGGCAATGCGCTCAATTCGTCTTGCGTAGCCATGAGTTCTCGCCATGGGATGTCCGGTTGATGGGCATATGCTTTAACATTTTCATGCCATTTGAGCCTTTGCCTGCTTACGCTTTTTCCCAGCACACCGCCTGCGCCTCGATAGCTTCCATGCGCCCCAGATAGCCGAGTTTTTCGTTGGGTTTTGCCTTTGATATTGACTCGGGCCGTCTGAATCAAATCGGCGGCAATGTTGGCGCCATGGCGGAATGTGCGGCGCGGTTTGGGTTTTGTGCGATGATGGTCGTATCCACGTTCACAACGCGCCAGCCTAAAAGCCTGCACGCTTGATACGCTTCGCGCAACAATACGCGGCTGTCGGCATCTTTTAAACTCGGCGGCGGTATCGGGAAAATGGCTGCCGATGTCGCCAGCCCTGCCGCGCCGAGCAATGCGTCGGTAATCGCATGCAACAGCGCGTCGGCATCAGAATAGCCGGCGAGGCCTTTTTCAAACAGGATGTTTACGCCGCCGGTATCAAATCCGCGGCGCTCGACGAGTTGGTGGACATCATGCGCCTTGTCCGATGCGGATATTCATTTTGTCGCTTTTTCAATGTTGCGGGTCATCTGAAAAACGGGTTTCAGACGACCTGACATGCGTATCAAAGTTTCATGACCTTTTGCCTAATCCGTCGATACCCGAAACTTTTCAACGATACAAACAGTAAAAATGAATCGCTGAGAGATAAGTCATGGATACGGTTGCGCCAGCAAACATTGATTCAAACAGAAAAAGGGCAGGAGCATTCGATGGTCTCTGCATATCTCTAATCAACGCTCGATTTTGCGATACATCACGCACACACCTTTGTCGGCAAATCGCCATGGCGCAGCACGGGCGCAGCAGGCTTAGCGAGTCTGGTTTTCCGGTTCCACGCTTTGCTGCGCGCTTCCATTTCAGCGCGGCGTTTTGCATTCTTCGTCAGACACTTTCAGGTTGATGCTGCGGTTGGGATGTCGATTTCAATCGTATCGCCTTCGTGTACCAACCGATGGCGCCGCCTTCGCCGCTTCAGGCGAAGCGTGGCCAATGGACAAACCTGATGTGCCGCCGGAGAAGCGTCCGTCGGTCAACAGGCGCAGGCTGCCCAAGCGCCTGGTTTCAGGTGAAGATCGGATACAGCATTTCCTGCATACCTGGGCCGCCTTTCGGGCCTTCGTGGCGGATGATGACGATGTCCGCGCGACGATTTGGTTGCCCAAATGCGCTACGACGGCGGCTTCTTGGCTTTCAAACACGCACGGGCGCGGCCAGTGAGTTGAGGATGCTCTCGTCCACGCCTGCGGTTTTTCGCACGCAGCCGCGTTCGGCGATGTTGCCGAACAAGACCGCCAAACCGCGCGTCTTGCGGTAGGCGTGTTCGACGTTGCGGATGCAGCCTTTTTCGCGGTCGAGGTCGAGGTTTTCCACTGCGGTTTTTGCGAGAACGCTTGTGGTGCGTACGCCGCCGGGCGCGGCTTTGAAGCGTTCGATAGCGTGGGTGTTTTCGGGATTGGTCAGTCCCATTTTTCAATCGCGTCTTTCAGCGTCGGCGTGGATGGTATACGTCGGTGTGCGGTTTGCCCGCTTTGTCAGTTCTCTCAGGATGGCGAAGATACCCGCCGGCGCGGTGCACGTCTTCCATGTAGTAGTCGTGGTTGTTGGGCGCGGTTTTGCAGATGCGGGGTACGACGCGGCCGAGCGGTCGATGTCGGCCTCAGTCCACGCCCGCTTCGTTGGCGGCAGCGAGCAAATGCAGGATGGTGTTGGTGGAGACCGCCTGGCGATGTCCATGGTCGTGGCGTTTTTCAAACGCTTTTTGGTGGCAATACTACGCGGCGACACGGTTTCGTCGTCTTGCTCGTAATAGCGTTTGGTGTTTCGACAGATCATGCGGCCGGCTTCGAGGAACAATTCTTTTGCGGCCGGCGTGGCGAGTAGGTAGCCGTTGCCCGGGCAGAGGACGAGACCCGAGCGCTTCCGGTCAGGCAGTTCATGGGTTGGCGGTGAACATACCCGGAGCAGGAGCCGCAGGTCAGGCAGGCGTTTTGTTTCGACTTCTTCGACTTGCTGGTTGCTGACATTGTCGTCCGCCGATTCAATCGTAGCGTCAATCAAGTCCAAGCGGCGTTCGGGTTGAATGTTTGCCACGCCGATGACCTTGCCCGCTTCCATCGGACCGCGGAAACGAATGGTCAGGATGTTCGGGCGCATGGCGGCAATCAGCGGCATCCAGGGGTGATTTTGTCGCAGTTGAATGCACAGCGCGTCGGCGCAGTGGGCGTTGACCATGTATTCGATGGGTCGGCAATCAAATCGCGGCTGGGCAGGGGTACAGCATGCCGCGCCTTATGGCAATGCAAATCCGTCGATTAACGATGTTATTTGGCGATTGCGCCCACTTTTCAATTTCGCGGGCAGCCAGTTGGCCCACATGTTATGCAGGTGGACATGGCCGGGCACAGGTGGAGGTGAAGCAGGTTGGCAACGGCAATGATGGGCTTGCCGAAGTCGAGCCATCACGCCGGTGGCGCGCGCCACAATACGCGCGCACCCACCATGTGCGACCGTGGGTGGAAGTTTTGGAGCGGTATTCTGGCATTTTGCATTCCTTTATTCATATGATAACTCGCGCAGGCGAGGCTTGCATTCTGTCGCGACAATGATTGCCGGCCTATAATAGTTTGGCGCAACGCGTAACTTC
>BNJU01005531.1_pt1 | contig 70088 bp, 64 predicted proteins | sample 8539281 | NCBI WGS metagenome assembly BNJU01 (sample SAMD00202456, study PRJDB9452) | human saliva metagenome | isolation source: human saliva | place: Japan | reverse complement strand
GTCGCTAAACAAGTCGCTGAGACTCTGGACCATCCTGTCAAGGTCATGCATGCGTCCAAAGGATTAGAGCCAAACAGTCACAAACGGATTTCTCAAATCTTAGAAGAGGAAATCCCTGCTTCTCTACGTAGTGAAATTGTGGTCGTTTCTGGGCCAAGTCACGCCGAAGAAACCATCGTTCGCGATATCACTCTGATCACAGCGGCTTCTAAGAATTTAGAAACAGCTCGTTATGTTCAAGAACTCTTCAGCAACCACTACTTCCGCCTCTATACTAATACAGATGTGATTGGGGTAGAAACAGCTGGAGCTCTTAAAAATATTATCGCAGTCGGAGCTGGAGCCCTTCACGGTCTTGGATTCGGAGACAATGCTAAGGCTGCCATCATCACGCGCGGACTAGCTGAAATTACCCGTCTAGGAGTGAAACTTGGGGCTAGCCCATTGACCTATAGTGGACTGTCCGGAGTTGGGGACCTGATCGTGACAGGAACTTCGATCCACTCTCGGAACTGGCGAGCAGGGGACGCTCTCGGTCGAGGTGAAAAACTAGAAGATATCGAAGCCAACATGGGCATGATCATCGAAGGGATTTCCACCACTAAGGCTGCCTACGAACTGGCCCAAGAGCTAGACGTCTATATGCCGATCACACAAGCCATCTACCAAGTGATTTATGAAGGGCAAGACATTCGCGAAGCCATTAACTTCATGATGAACAATGAATTTAAAGAAGAAAATGAGTGGAACTAAGGAATTTTTCCTTGCCAATCAGATCAACAACCAATCATTCTTTAGTTAGAAAGGAATTATTATGACAAAAGTTAGGAAAGCAGTCATTCCTGCGGCCGGACTTGGAACGCGTTTCCTACCCGCAACCAAAGCCTTGGCCAAAGAAATGTTGCCAATCGTGGATAAGCCAACCATCCAATTCATCGTTGAGGAAGCCCTGAAGGCTGGTATCGAGGATATTCTCGTTGTCACTGGTAAGTCCAAACGTTCGATCGAAGACCACTTCGACTCAAACTTCGAACTCGAGTACAACCTCAAGGAAAAAGGAAAAAATGACCTGTTGAAACTGGTCGATGAAACTACTGGGATGCGCCTCCACTTCATTCGTCAAAAACATCCGCGTGGCCTTGGAGATGCTGTCCTTCAGGCCAAGGCCTTCGTTGGGAATGAACCTTTCGTCGTGATGCTGGGAGATGACCTCATGGATATCACAGATGATACAGCTACTACTCTCACCAAGCAATTGATGAATGACTATGACGAAACACATGCTTCAACCATTGCCGTCATGAAAGTTCCCCATGAAGAGGTTTCTGCCTATGGAGTCATTGCTCCTCAAGGGGAAGGCATCAAGGGACTGTATAGCGTTGAAACCTTTGTCGAAAAACCGGCACCTGAAGACGCACCAAGTGACCTTGCCATTATCGGTCGTTACTTGCTGACTCCAGAGATCTTCCAAATCTTGGAAAACCAAAAACCAGGCGCTGGAAATGAAATCCAATTGACTGATGCCATTGATACCTTGAACAAGACCCAACGAGTATTTGCCCGCGAATTTAAGGGCAGACGCTACGATGTGGGGGATAAGTTTGGTTTCATGAAAACATCTATTGATTATGCCTTGAAACACCCACAGGTTAAAGATGATCTCAAACAATACATTATTGATCTTGGAAAAAAATTAGAAACATCTGAACAAACTTCGAACTAAACCATTTACGAATCTGAAGGATGTAAAAGAGACTGACCATATGGTGTAAGTGGTCCCCCACTTTACAAAATGGTCAATCTCTTTTTTCTCGTAAAAAGAAGCTGGATAAAAAGTCCAGCTTCTTTCATTTATTCTCTTGTTCAACTATTTTATCTGATTCTATTTTTTAAGGATGAACATTGTAAGAATAATTTGTATTTGGGTAAGTCTCGATTTCGCTTGGATTGAAATTAGATCCGAAGCGATTATTGTTGTTTACACTATTTCCTGCTACAGGAGCTTCAGTTGGAGCTTGAACAGTTTCTTCTGGTTTCACAGGAGTTTCTACTTTAGGAGATACAACTGGTTGTTTATCCTTGTTAGCAGCATAGCCAAAGCGATTGTTTGGATTTCCTTCTGCATTAGCTGGGATATCCTTATTAGAAGGGGTAGCTCTATAATATGAAGCAGGAATTTCAATTTTTGTACTATTTCCGTCAACTTGTGGTTTTTCTGGAACTGTTGGTGTATCTGGTTTCTTAGGCTCTTCAGGATCTTTATAATTATCTGGTTTAGAAGCACGATAAGGATCTGACTTGCGTCCAGCTGCCTCTAATTGTTTTTCCATTAATTTTTCATAATCTTTGAAGTGTTGGAAAAGACGATCAGACAAGTCAAGTGAATCTTTCGTTACTTTATCTTCAGCAGCTTTTGCAGCTTCTGGTTGATCTTTTAATGAATAATATTCAATATCCTTCTTCTCTTGATCAGCAATAAATCCTTTTTCTAGTGCTTTCCAATGTTCTTGGACGGTTTTTCCAAAGATATCTTGATTGTTGATTGCCATGTTGTCAATATGCCAAACAGTCCAATACCAAGAATTTGGATCATAGGTTTCTGTTTGTGGTTTAAAGGCTTCATAAGTGTCTTTCACATTTCCATAGAATGGGACATATGGAGTGTTCCGTGATGGCCCCATTCCTAACCAAACTGTACCACCAAATGATTTTGGTAGTTTTGGATTGATTTGATAGACATGGGCATCGATAACGTTTTCATTACCTAGTGCATATTTGTATTGATCCTTGCGAACTGTGTCGTTTGCGCCATTGTCACCTTGTTTCTTCACTCCGATTTGATCGTCCGGTACGAAGCGACCATTTAAGTGTTCAAAGCGATTCCGTTGCATAGCAAAGGCATCTTCTAAAGTAAATTTCTTATTTGGATCAGTTGGAGAACGGAATAGTTCGTATTCGTCATCCTCGTAAGTCACTTTGGACTCTGGATCAAGTACTGTAATCCCTGCATAAGTACGAGAACGGTCCCCTTCTGCATATTTTTCAGGTCCGTAAGATTTAGCAATATGGAAGTTGCCATCTTTATCAGTCTTGTAACTTCCTGATTCTTTGGCTACTTTTTCAACATCTTTCGAAGCGATGACATTTTCCTTGTCATTCAAATCAACATGACCGAGGTAATAAGTATTCGCAAAGACTGCGTATTTATCTTCTGGCACCTTCACCGCTACATATTGGTGACCAGAAAGAATTTCCATATACCATGTCTCGTTTTGGTCAGCAACTACAACTGTATTCCCTTCAGCTGATCCCTTTTCTTCGATAACTTTTCCAAGTAATTCGATTGCTTCACGAGCTGTTTTTGCACGAGGTAAGATTACGTCGAGCATAGCAGCTTCTGGAAGTCCATCTGCTTTCAGTGGATCTTTTTCTAATACCTTTTTATTTGGAATTGCTGTAACAGTGGCCGTCATGGAAACACCCGCTTCGTTAAAGCCATGTTCCCCAAATGCACCATTGCTACCATCTCCACGAGCGGAATCATAAGCAGCTGTGTATTTCATTTCGCTGGCAGCATGAGGATAGGTGAAACCATTGGATTCGTCCTGAATTTGATCTCCTTCCTTATAATTCTTGGCATCAACAACAACATAGTTTGTTGTGTTTTCCGCCATTTGGATAATAAGGATAGTCCTCAGTACGACCAAACAGGGTAGTACCATCCTTGGTCAACTGACGTCCAATGATAAATCCACAGCAAGCCTCAACAGCTTGAAACGGAAGGAGCAATATAGCCATCGCTACTAACGAGAGCTTAATCAACCATTTTTTCATTGCAAATCTCCTTTTATTTAATATTTTATCCATTTTATGAATGGATAAGAAAGATATTTACAATTGTTAGTTTACTCCTTTTCAATTCTTTTTGCAAGCGCTTTCTTATGTGGTCTTTATTCACCTTTAGAGCAACTTTTTGGGTGTATCTGCTTGTTTTGGGATTTTATATACAAAAAAACTGAGACTTCACTCAGTTTTCAGATAATTTACAAATTCGTTACAAATCATAAAAAGGGATGAGCAAATAAAGCCCAAGCATAAAGAAGAACGGCCCCAGCTGTATAAAGGAACAGAGCTCCCAAGCGCCAGCTTTTTTTCACACTATCTCGCTCCCCATAGACGGGAAAGACAAAGGCTAGAATCCCTCCTCCTACCAAGCCTCCTAAGTGACCTGCTAGACTAATCCCTGGCATAAAGCTAAAGAGGATATTGATCAGGATCAAGGAAGTATAACTTTGGCTCAGATACTGAATGTAGGGACTCCGAGCAATAAAACGTAAACTGGCAATAGCGCCAAAGATACCGAACAAAGCGGTAGAAGCCCCTGCTGCGACGACTTCTGGAGAAAAGACCAAGACAAAGAGATTCCCCATCAAGCCAGATAGCAGATAGAGGGCTAAGAAGGCCTTTGAGCCAAATAAATCTTCTGCGATCCTTCCGAGGAAATAGAGGGTAACCATGTTCAAAACAAAATGTTGCAAGCCAATATGAACAAATATGGCAGCAAGCAACCGCCAGCTCTGGCTCGGGTCTACTTGGATTTCAGCTCCTAAGACACCCCCAAAATCATAAACAGTTTGGACAGATTCATAGTCAAAACCACGAACCAGCAACATGGCTAGAAAAACGCCGGTTGTTAATAGGAGCAAGCTACTGGTCACTGGGTATTTCTTATCAAATAGTTGATTCATCCACAAGAACCTCCTGTACTGGAATATCATGGGGAGCAGGTGAAAAGTCTACTTCCTGGCAAGCATAGATAGTGCTGACGGTCGCTCCGTCGAAATCTGCCAAATAGCGATCGTAATAGCCTCCTCCATAACCCAGACGGTAGCCATCCTTTTGAAAGGCCACTCCAGGAACATGGATCAGGTCAATCTCCGACTGATCTACCACTTGAGCCCCATCCTCTGGTTCCAAGAGACCAAAGGCTGTTGGTTTCAATTTCTGCGGATCATAGACTGCAAATTCCATGCGCCCTTTGGGATAGGTTTTTGGGATAACGACTTGTTTGCCATCTTCTTGAGCTGCATCAATCAGAAAACTCGTATCCACCTCATGCGGGAAGGACAAATAGGTCGCAATAACGCTTGCTTCTTGGTAAGCTGACAAAGAGCGTAACCGCTGGATCAAGGCTCGATCAGCCTTTCGCTTGTTCTCCGGCTCCAAGCCTTTCATCTTCTTCAATATACTTTTTCGAATACTTGCTTTCATTTCCGTCTCTCTTTATTGGTTGGCTTTCATTTTCAAGAAAGGACTAATGGCTTTGACCCCAACGTGCAGGGCTTCTTCCTTGGGACTCATCTGAGGGTGATGGAGGGCAAATGGACTATCCACTCCCAACCAGAACATGACCCCATCTACTTTTGACAAGAGATAACCAAAATCCTCTCCAGTCATGGCGGGTAGGATATCAATCAAGGTGACATCTTCTGCTTGATCAAAGAAGGTCATCAGTTCATCTGCCAAGTCCGGATTGTTTTCCACCGGCAAATAGCCCCCTTGCTTAAGTTCAAGATCTAGCTCCATATCAAAAGCATCTGCAACCCCTCTGGCAATCGTCTCGAGTCGCTTCTGGGTCAAGAGGTTCATTTCCATGGTCAGGGTCCGAATCGTCCCATGCAGAAAGGCCGTCTCCGCAATGACATTATTGGTCGTCCCCGCATGCATGGAACCGAAGGTCACAACAGCTCCCTCGATAGGATCGACATTGCGGCTGACAATGGTTTGAACCTGGGTGACAAAATAGCTAGCAGCGACCAGGGCATCCTTGGCTTCATGCGGAAAAGCAGCGTGTCCACCTTTTCCTTTAAAGGCCAGCTTCACTTCACAGGTCCCTGCAAAGAGCGTCCCCCCGATTGGTCGCAATCTCGCCTACCTTTAAGTCTGGACGGACATGAAGACCGTAAAATTGATCAGGCAACCAGTCTCCAAAGGCCCCATCCTCATACATGAGCATCCCTCCAGCTTCATTTTCCTCGGCTGGTTGAAAGAGGAACAAGAGATTGTTCTTAGGCTGTTCTTGAACCAGTTGCTCCAGCAAACCCAAGGCTAAGGTCATATGAACATCATGGCCACAGGCATGCATCCGACCTTCGTGGCGGGAGGCAAAGTCAAGGCCAGTTTGCTCGATAATGGGCAGTCCATCGATATCCGTCCTCCAGCCAATGGTCTTTTCTGGATTGGATCCTTTCAGAAAAACCAGGATCCCCGTCCGCCAGGTCCGCTGCTCGACGAACTCTTTTCCTTCGGTAATTTCAGCGATACGCTCCAAGAGATAGGCTTGTGTTTTGAATTCTTCTAGTCCAATTTCTGGGATTTGATGTAAATCTCGCCGAATTTTTACTAAATCAAGTGTCATATCCATCTTCCTCTTTTGAGAAGAAGCCGAGGTATCCCCCAGCTTCCTTTTCTTATTCTTCTATTAAAGGTTTCGCAAGGCATCCTCAAGCGCGGTTTTTTGTTGTGTCTGTTCGTCAATCGTCTTGATCACGCGCGCAGGCACACCCGCTACCACTACATTTCCAGGCACATCTTGGGTAACAATCGCACCCGCCGCTACGACGGAGCCATTACCAACTTGAACCCCTTCGATGACGACGGCGTTGGCTCCCACCAAGACGTTATCCCCGATTCGGACTGGTTCTGCAGAGGCTGGCTCAATCACACCAGCAAGGACTGCTCCTGCTCCGATATGGCTGTTTTTACCAACCGTTGCACGACCACCAAGAATAGCTCCCATATCGATCATGGTCCCCGCACCGATTTCAGCACCGATATTGATGACCGCTCCCATCATAATCACCGCATTGTCTTCAATGGTCACCTGATCTCGAATAATCGCACCTGGTTCAATCCGGGCATTCAAATAACGCTTGTCCAGCAAAGGTACCGCTGAATTGCGACCATCTTGCTCTACGATATAGTCTTTGTTTTCTGTTAGGTTGGCAAGAAGGGGCTCAATCTCTTTCCAGTCTCCAAATAGGACATTGCCTAGCTTTACAACGGATGCTGGAAGCTCTCCTGCCAATTCCCCTTCAAAGGTCACTTTTACGTTGGTTTTCTTTTCTGCATTGCCGATAAAGGCGATAATTTCTTGTGCAGTCATCTTTTGTGCAGTCATGGCGATACCTCTTGTTCTATGTAGTCAGTCCTCTAGGAAGATAGGCTCCTTTTGAACTCTTTGATTTTACTATTATAGCATAATTTAAAGAGTCCTTTAAATCACTGGCAAACGAAGTAATCTTAAGATCCTAATGTATCTTTGTACTATCTCCCAAAATCATGCTATGGTTTCTTTTTAACAGCTATTCCTTTTAGATACCACTGCTCAGAGTTTTCCTCGAAATTTAGGGAAACTAGTTCATTATCTACTGTTGAATAGGAGAGGGTGCAGGAGTATACTTTCTGAGAAGATGAGATTGAAAAATGCGTGACTTCAGGAGTTCCCATTTGAGAAATAACGTCATGAATTTCCTGTCCATCTTGAGAAAAGAGAGCTCTAAATTCTTCTGTTGTTTTGGTTGGTTCTTCCAAAGATGTAGCGTAATATCCCATATAAATATTAGTGACCCTATACTTATCGTCATGCCCCAATAGATTAAAACTGACATTTCCACGATTATCCGGTAGTTCATATTGTAAAGTGATTCCCCGATTGTCTGCACTTACATCAGAAAAGTAACCTCGTTTAGCTTTTCCATACTGATTCACAAGTTCTTCTGCGGTCACATTGGATAATTTATTTTTTCGACTGAGAACCAATAACTCGTCTAAATTAAAGTCACGAATCCCATTATCCCCATCTATATAGGGAGAATTGTCGGCAGTCAATTGTCCCGATTTCTTATCTGACTCACTCTTCTCTTCCTTTGTTGAGCTAGAAGATTCTGATGGTTGGCTAGAGGAGGCAGATGACGAGCTAGCGGATGTCGAACTGAAAGAATGACGGTCCTGTTTCTTACTTACTGGGCTATCCGGCTCTGTCTTATTGAGAGAACTGCTTACATAACCAAGCGCTATAATGGAGAGACTAAAGACGAGAACCATCCCCACAGCAACTGCAAAAAGGGAACCAAAACGGGGCAAGCCCGCTCCTCGAAAAGCATCCTCACGGACACTTCTCTTTACCCCTTTTTGATAGCTCCGAAGACTGGGACTTTCAAAAGCTTCTCCTTCAGGCCCACGATCCGAAAAGACCTCAGACACTTCCCGATTCCTACTTGGGAACCTAGACCATTCTCTTTGAATCTGTCTACCTTTTTCCATTCCATTTTCCCTTCTTTTTACTTAACTTTGTTTCTTAGGATCTAGTTGACTTTTGAGCAACAAGGAATAGGAACCGTCTACATGTTCCAGCTCCAATAAATACGTTTTTCCCTTCTCATCCTGATAGGATAGTTGAAAACCTTCCTGATCAGGCCCGATCTGGTGTCGAACGAAGGATTGTAAGCCCTGATAGCTACCTAGAAGTGCTTTCAGATCCATCTTTTCTCCAGGTTCTAAGCTCTGGTAAACTTTTTCTGAAAAAGCTTTGTTCCCCTCCCGGTCTAGATTGGCTAGACTGGCGTCGATCTCTTCTAGCAGATAGCTCCCATCAGCCCCCTTGCTAAAAAGCAAACGGATGGAGGCTCCCTTTCCCCTATCGTCCCATCGATAGAGCAGGGAGAGTCTGGGTTGCTTGCTTGCTGTAGATTGAAAGAGAACTTTCTCTTGGGGGTGCCCCATCTCCTTCAGAAGGGTCTCCAGGCGACTTCCAGTCTGCTTTAGGCTACCGTTTTGGTTCTTTATCGACAGAGGGAAGCGCTCGATCTGATCCAGGGTCCATGGCGAATCCTTTTTTTCATTCGTTTCTTTTAAGAGTCGCTCCCCTTGAAATTCTTTCGCTTTAAAAGTTGATAAGTTCCTTATTTCACTTATCGCTGTAGAATTTCGGTGGATGACTAAGGACCTCTAACCCCATCCCTAGGAGGAGCGCTAGCAGCAGGAGGCCAGGAATTGTTAACTTCTTGATGACTGTATCCATTTACTCCTCCTTATTCGACCTTGACTAGATGATAGCGCGCATCTTTTTGGGCTTGCAAAGTGAGAAAGACGAGCCCCTCTTGTGCACGGTAGGTTAGGACCAAAACTGTCTTTCCATCCTTATGATTCATAAGCAATGATTGTGGCAAGCCAACCTTTTGTAAAATGTCTTCTAGTTTCATGCCAGTTTTCTCTTTCCCACTAGCAAGACTGGTCAAGGCTGCCTTTTTCAGCTGTTTACTTTCTATATTCTGCTTAGAGGTTGGTTGATAGCCCTGAATAGCTGTTAGATAGTAGCCATCCTTCATATGGGTAAATTCAAATTGGTATCTATCTCGACCATCTTGTGTCGTTCCATAGCTGAGACGAAGGAGCTGCGTTCTAGCTTTTGATTCAAGCCGAGCTTGCTTGGCTCCCCCTAATTTTTTGACCAGGGTCTCTGGTGTCGTTCCCTTGGTGCTTGGCCCACCAGTCCCATCTCCTATTTTAAATTCTAGCAATTCCTCCAAATGCACCCCAACTTCTGGTCGATCTGATTTCGCCAGGAAGGCCTGCAGATAAGCTTCTTCCTTACGAAAGGTCACTTGCTGGTCTGGATTTAGCTGGTCTTGTGGCCTCCCAGAAGCAGCAAGCCCATAGCCTACTCCCAGCATTGCGAGGACCCCGAAAATAATCCCTCTTTTTTGGATGAAAGCTAAGAGGGTCTTCAGATGTTTTCCTGTTGTTTCCTTTACATTATCCATTCTGCGATCGTATCTGTATCCCTTTCCGTCCAACTGTTCACACGTGTTTCCTTTGTCAACATATCCTACTATACCATAAATAGCCAGTCCCCGCTAGAACAGAAAAAGATCTGAAAATGCCATTCCAGATCTTTTTAGGGTTTTAGGTGAATGGATTCTTCCTCCCTTACCTCTTTCGAAAAGAATGAATGAAGAGCCCTTCTTCATCATCATTCTTTTTCAGATAAGAGGAAATCACCATCTGATTGTCTCACAAAAGTCAACCTATATTCAGAAGAACTTGAGGATTTAATATTTACTCTCATTGTAGTCACAATATCATGAGTTTTGTAGTCCTCTTCTGCAGACATTGAAAGACTAGAAATCGTATGATCCTTAATCACTTCCTTGTAGGATACACCATCCTTACCAGTTTTGGCATCTCCCACTTTCAGTTTATCATAGTAAGATGAGGTCATAAAATCGTCCTCAGCTTCTTTATAATTTCCTGAATAATAGAGGTCTTTTAAATAATAATTGTCTCCATTCTTCTGAAACGTAAGGCGCATTTCACGTACAGTATGATAAGAAGGCAGCGTATCATCCTGATCTTCGTCTAACTCGCCCCATTCTAAATCAATTTTATCTCTTCGAAACGTGCCTTTCAAAGCCTTGCCATGTGCATCCACGACATCTTCAATGCTTGTTCCTAAATCTGGAGTTTCGTATGTCCCAAACTCCAAATCAGCTAAATCATCAATGTTCCAAGAAAATTCTGCTTCTTCCGGATTAATATACTTCCCAGACTGATCACGTTTTGATTCCCCTGCGTCAGCTGTTGGGTGAAGGGCCGGTTCGCTACTTTTAGCATTTGTTGCACCAAAAAAACGGCCAAGAAATAGACCTGCAATGACTCCTAAGACTGCAAAAACACTAACACAAGCGATTAATAGACCTTTCCCTGGCTTCTTTTGATTACCAGTTTCTGGCACACCAAATGGTGCCTGTGATTGATTCATATTCATCTTTCATCTATCTCCTCTATATTAAAAACGTTCTGGACCAATGTATAAGAAGTCCCCATCTGGTTGTGCTAAGAAGCGTAATGTCTTATAATCGTCACCGACCTTAAAGTTTACGGTTGCAATAACACGAGTAGAGTCATACTCTTCTCCTTCTGCAGTAGCTTTTGTTTCTGTTCCAATTCGAACAGCACTTGATTTACGCTTTTTTTCAAAAACTTCTGATAAGGAAGTTCCACCTTTACCAGTTTTCTTATCTCCTGTTTTCAGATTTTTGAATTCTTTTGTACTTAACTCACGATCTGCAGAAGTATCTTCATCTTCATCGTCTTCTTCGTCTGCATAAAATTCTTCTAAATCAAAAGCTTCCACAGTTTTCAAATAATAATTGCCATCAACTTTTTCAAATCGGAAATAAACATTCTGATGTTCAGCATTCTTTGCACGATCCCAATAAAGAGTGAGGCTATTCTTATCATACTCCACACTGGAAGCCAATCCATAGGTTTCAACAATCTGATCAGCAGTCAAACCATAACCATCCTTATTGGTATAACTCAAGGAACCAAGGTCTTTAAGAGTCCAGGTGAAAACAGCCTCCTTCTTATCTGTAATGAAGCTGTTCTTTATCTTTTTTGCTTCTTCATTAGCGCGTTCTAAACGTTTTGTTCGATTAGCATCTGCTTGAGGCTTAGATGAATTTCCCCAGAAATAGCCAGCTCCACCACCAATTAATCCACCAAGAAGGAGTGCAAGAAGGGAAAAGACAACAAATTTCGTCCATCCACGCTTCGGTTTTGGCTGAACATTCCATTGCGATTGGAAGGCTTGAGGGTTCCCTTGTTGGTAGAACGGATTATTTTCTACCTGAGGCGCTTGATTTTGGAAAAATTGTTCCTGTCCTCCAGCTTGTGGTCCTTCTACTGGAGAAGCCTGTTGAAAGGCTTGCGCTCCTGGTGCCCCAAATGGCTCATAAGCTGTTTGGCTATTTTGTGCTCCAAAAGGTTCTTGGACGTTTTGACCAGTTTGAGCTTCAAGAGGTTGCTGAACAGTTTGTTCTTCTTGTGCTCCAAAAAGGTTCTTGAACAGTTTGTCCCTCTTGTGTTCCAAAAAGGCTCTTGAGAAACGTTCTCTCTTGTGTTCCAAAAAGGTGTCTTGTCTTCTGTTGTCATAATCTCTCCTTTACTAACAACCTGCGCCCGTCATTCTCCCCACTTTTCGTGACCATAGTTTGACGTGCAAAGTATAAATATAGTAGTTCTACTATATCATAAAACAGTCTATTTTTCCACCTCATTCTGAGATATTGAAAGCGATTAAAAAACGACCTCTTGTGAGATCGTTTTGTCTATTGATTAAAGGCGAGCGTTGAGTTCTTTGCTCAATTCTTCAAATCCTGGTTTACCAAGGAGGGCGAACATGTTACGTTTGTATGCTTCAACACCTGGTTGGTCAAATGGGTTGATAGCATTCAAGTAACCTGAAAGGGCGATTGCCAATTCGAAGAAGTAGATAGTATATCCAAGAGTGAAGGCATCTTGCTCAGGAAGAGTTACGTACATGTTTGGCACGTCACCATCTGTGTGGGCAAGAAGAACACCGTCAGTTGCTTTTTTGTTCACGAAGTCAACATCTTTTCCTTGAAGGTATCCAAGTCCGTCAAGGTCTTCTTCCAAAGTAGGGATGATCACGTTCTTACGAGGTTTGTCAACGCGGACAACTGTTTCAAACATGATACGAGTTCCTTCTTGGATAAATTGACCCAATGAGTGCAAGTCTGTTGAGAAGTTAGCTGAAGTTGGGTAGATCCCTTTTTGGTCTTTCCCTTCTGACTCACCAGCCAATTGTTTCCACCATTCTGAGAAGTATTGAAGGGATGGCTCGTAGTTTACCAAAATTTCAGTTGCATAGCCTTTACGGTAAAGGATGTTACGAACAGCTGCGTATTGGTAAGCTTCGTTTTCTGAAAGTTTGTCCGAAGTGTAGTCTTTACGAGCTGCGTTCGCACCTTCCATAAGGGCCTTGATATCTGCACCTGATGCAGCGATTGGAAGCAATCCAACTGCTGTCAATACTGAGAAGCGTCCACCGATGTCATCTGGAACCACAAATGTTTCCCAACCGTTGGCATCTGCTTCAACTTTAACAGCACCTTTTTGGCGGTCAGTTGTTGCGTAGATCCGTTTGTTCGCTTCTTCTTGTCCGTATTTCTTCACCAAAAGTTCTTTGAAGACACGGAAAGCAATCGCTGGTTCAGTTGTTGTACCTGATTTAGAAATCACGTTTACTGAGAAGTCTTTGTCAGCTACGTACTCTACCAAGTCAGCAAGGTAAGTAGATGAGATTGAGTTTCCAGCATAAAGGATTTGTGGCGCTTTGCGTTCTTCTTTTGTTTGCAAGTTTGCAAAGTGGTGGTTCAAGAAGTCAATCGCTGCTTTCGCACCAAGGTATGATCCACCAATACCGATCACGACCAAAACATCGCTGTCTGCTTTGATTTGCTCAGCAGCTTTCAAGATGCGGTCAAATTCTTCGCGGTCGTAGTTTTCAGGAAGGTCCAACCAACCCAAGAAGTCGCTACCAGCACCAGTTCCTTTACGGATCAATTCGTCTGCTGCTGTAACTTGTGCTTGCATGTAGTCCACTTCATGTGGGGCAACAAATTTACCCAAAACTTTTGAGTAGTCAAATTTAATATGAGACATGTTATTCCTCCAAAATTTCTTCTTCTCTATGATATCGCTTTACTGGGATTTAATCAAGGGAAACCATCCTGTAAAACGTTTTCATTTGCTAATTTTTTTATTTTCACAAATCAAGCAACGACGCAATAGCAATCGTTTGCATGTAGGGCCTTATTTTGAGCGGAACAGACAAAAAAAGGGGCCTCTTCCGAAGCTCCATTTTCACGCTATTATTCTTTGAATCCACTAATGAATTTGAGATGATACTGGTGACTGATAGCCCTCACGTCGCAAAGCTCCTCAGAATCAATATCTCTAAACTCATCTGCGATTTGCAGGCTTGATTCACTACGTTCACTTATCGGAACGTAGTTCTCGCTTTGCTCGAACTGCGTCAATGTACCTAAGTTCATCTTCGTCCCTTGGACTTGATTCACTAAGAACTTCATCAGTTTACAGCTTTTTCCCTAACGGGAAAAACTGCATCCATTGCTCTAGGATTCATCTAAGCCTTGCAGGCTCGATTCATCAAGAGCAATAGAAAAGAGCACACAGTTCACTTCGCTTAGGGCTGCTGGATTCCTCCCCTGACCCGCTTCACGCAGAACTGTTGCTCCGATAGGTATTATATCATAATTTGTGGATTTTGCAAAGGTCCGGTTTTTATTCTTGTGTTTCGGCCTTGGCTGCGAGCTTGGCTTGTTTTTTTCGTTCCCGACCTTGGCGGAAAAAGGTCTGCATGATGGCTGCACATTCTGCTTCCAAGATCCCTGTTTCCACCTCTACCCGGTGATTAAGGCGCTCATCTGTCAAAATGTCATAGAGACTCCCTGCTCCACCGAACTTCTGATTGGTCGCACCATAGACTACCTGAGGGATCCGGGCCAGTCCAATGGCACCACTACACATGACACAGGGTTCAATGGTCACAAATAGGGTGGTATCCAGCAAGCGCCAACTCTCTTCATGCTGATTGGCTTCTTCAATCGCCATCACCTCCGCATGCATGACAGCCCGTTGCAATTCTTCTCGCGCATTGTGGCCCCGTCCAATGATTTCACCGTCTTTGACAATGACACAGCCAATAGGAATTTCCTCATGGGTCAAGGCGATTTCTGCCTCTTTTAAAGCCTCTCGCATAAAAGCTTCTTTCTCTTCTAGGGTATAGTCTCTCACTTGTACTCTCACTTACTTTTTATGTTCTTGTTCTATTATATGATGAAGCCACAAAAAAAGCCACCAATGGGTGACTTCTTATAGGGAGATGTTTATGAAAAAAAGTTTGGTTTCTAAACAAAGTTGGGAGGTCTTTGTTTATGGTCTTAGTATAGACCTTGTGTCTTAAAGTAAGCTTAAGACTCAAAAAAGTTGAGAGAGACTCCCAACTTTTATTGAATTATTTACTTGACCAGACACTTTCAAGGATATTGGTTTGGTCACGATCTGGTCCGACTGAGAAGGTTGAAATGCGCACACCAACCAACTCACCGATCCGGCGAACATAGTTGCGAGCGTTTTCTGGAAGCTCATCCAAGTGACGCACACCGGTGATGTCTTCTGACCAACCTGGTAATTCTTCATAGATTGGTTTGCAACGTTTGAGTTGCTCCAAGCTTGCTGGGTAGTAATCGATGCGTTCTCCATCCAAGTCGTAGGCTACACAGATTTTCACTGTATCCAAACCTGACAAAACGTCGATTGAGTTCAAGCTAAGGTTGGTAATTCCTGAAACGCGACGGCTATGGCGCATGACAACTGAGTCAAACCAACCGACACGACGGGGACGACCTGTTGTTGTCCCATACTCATGACCGACTTCACGGATCCGGTCGCCCACTTCATCAAACAGCTCTGTTGGGAATGGTCCATCACCGACACGGCTAGTGTAGGCTTTACATACACCGACAACCTTGTCGATCTTGCTTGGGCCGACACCTGATCCGATGGTCACCCCACCTGCAACAGGGTTTGATGAAGTAACAAACGGATAAGTTCCTTGGTCGATATCCAGCATAACCCCTTGAGCTCCTTCGAAGAGCACGCGCTTGCCGTTATCCAAAGCATCGTTCAAGATGACAGAAGTATCGGTTACATATTGCTTGATTTGTTGACCATATTCATAGTATTCTTCGAAGATATCGTCAAATGACAGAGCCTCTGCATCATAGAGTTTGGTAAATTGACGGTTCTTTTCTTCCAAATTGATGCGAAGGCGTTCCGCAAAGACGTCGCGGTCCAAGAGATCCGCGATCCGGATTCCCACACGCGCAGCCTTGTCCATGTAGGCTGGGCCAATCCCTTTAATCGTCGTTCCGATTTTGTTTTCGCCTTTAGACTCTTCTTGGAGACGGTCCAATTCGATGTGGTAAGGAAGGATGACATGGGCACGGTCAGAGATGCGAAGGCTGTCCGTTGATACCCCTTCTTCATGGAGATATGCCAACTCTTTGACCAATGATTTAGGGTTGACCACCACGCCGTTTCCGATGACAGAGATCTTTTCAGGGAAGAAGATACCAGAAGGAATCAAGTGCAACTTGAACTTTTTGCCGTCGATTACGATGGTGTGTCCGGCATTGTCCCCACCTTGATAGCGAGCAATGACTTCTGCATTGGCTGATAGGAAGTCTGTAATCTTCCCTTTTCCTTCATCACCCCATTGGGTTCCTACTACAACAACTGATGTCATAATTCTTTTTCATATACCATAGATAGTTCCCTATCTATGCCTTTCTTCAAACTAGGGGCAGGAGTCTCACCTGCAAGTTTGTCTTACACTCTATTATAAGAAATTTCCTCGTTTTTTTCAAGGTCGGCTATTTCTTTACTTGGTTTTTTACCCTTAAAATCCGCTTCTCATTTTCCGAACATCCATCTTTTGATCGTCATTTTAAACGTTAAAGAATGATTGTTCGTCTTTTGCCTTCTTTACTTCCTAAAACAGATCCTATTCTATTCAGTTTCTAAGCGAAGCTCTCCCCTGAAAGATTTTATCCCTTCACCGTCTAAATAAATCAAGTTACTCCCTTCACCTCTTTCCCTTTTTTATGCTAAAATAGAAGCTATGGACAAAATTATTAAAACTATCTCAGAAAGTGGCGCTTTCGTGCCTATGTACTAGACAGTACAGAAACTGTACGAACTGCCCAAGAATATCATCATACACAAGCTAGCTCTACGGTCGCACTTGGCCGTACCCTCATTGCCAGTCAAATCTTGGCAGCAAATGAGAAAGGAGATACTAAAATTACAGTCAAGGTCCTTGGAACTAGCTCACTCGGGGCCATCATCACCGTGGCTGACACTAAAGGAAATGTCAAAGGCTACGTGCAAAATCCTGGAGTGGATATCAAGAAGACGGCGACCGGTGAAGTCGTAGTCGGACCATTCGTCGGAAATGGAGAATTCTTAGTCATCACCGACTACGGCACAGGCAATCCTTATCACTCTATGACTCCTCTTGTGACAGGTGAAATCGGAGAAGACCTGGCCTTTTATCTGACTGAGAGCCAACAAACACCTTCTGCGGTTGGGCTCAATGTTCTTCTTGATGAGGAAGACAAGGTCAAGGTTGCCGGTGGCTTCTTGCTCCAGGTCTTGCCAAATGCCAAGGAAGAAGAAATCGCCCGCTTTGAAAAACGGATCCAAGAAATGCCAGCTATTTCAACCCTTTTGGCATCTGAAGACCATATTGAAGCACTTCTTGCCGCCATTTATGGGGATGAACCTTTTAAACGCCTCTCTGAAGAAGAAATCCGCTTCCAATGCGACTGTAGCAAGGAACGCTTCATGAATGCCCTGGCAAGCTTACCAGCCAAAGACCTTCAAGAGATGAAGGACGAAGACCATGGCGCTGAAATCACTTGCCAATTCTGTCAGACAACGTACCACTTTGATGAAAACGACTTGGAGGAACTCATTCGTGACAAATCTTAATACACCTTTATGATTGGGAACGTCGAGATTCCAAACCGGACGGTCCTTGCACCTATGGCCGGAGTGACCAACTCAGCCTTCCGGACCATTGCGAAAGAACTGGGGGCGGGGCTCGTTGTGATGGAAATGGTCTCTGACAAGGGGATCCAGTACAACAATGAAAAAACTCTGCATATGCTCCATATCGATGAGGGAGAAAATCCTGTATCGATCCAGCTCTTTGGTAGCGATGAAGATAGCTTAGCACGCGCAGCTGAATTTATTCAAGAAAATACCAAAACTGATATCGTGGATATCAACATGGGCTGCCCGGTAAATAAAATCGTCAAGAACGAGGCGGGTGCGATGTGGCTTAAAGATCCCGACAAGATCTACTCTATCATTAACAAGGTTCAATCCGTCATTGATATCCCCCTCACTGTCAAAATGCGGACAGGTTGGTCTGACCCTTCTCTAGCAGTTGAGAATGCCCTCGCTGCCGAAGCTGCAGGTGTCTCTGCCCTCGCTATGCACGGACGGACCCGGGAGCAAATGTATACAGGTCACGCGGATCTTGAGACCCTTCACAAGGTCGCTCAAGCTCTGACCAAGATTCCATTCATCGCAAACGGAGATATCCGGACGGTGCAAGACGCCAAACAACGCATCGAAGAAGTTGGTGCCGATGCGGTCATGATCGGCCGTGCTGCTATGGGGAATCCTTACCTCTTCAATCAAATCAATCACTATTTTGAAACAGGAGAAATCCTGCCTGATTTGACCTTTGAAGACAAGATGAAGATTGCTTATGAGCACTTGAAGCGCTTGATCAATCTCAAGGGTGAGCACATTGCCGTTCGCGAATTCCGCGGCTTAGCTCCTCACTACCTCCGTGGTACCTCAGGCGCAGCCAAACTCCGCGGAGCCATCTCGCAAGCAAGCACTTTGTCTGAGATTGAAGAACTTCTTCAATTAGAAAAAGCTTAATAACAAAAAACAGCATCGACATTGATGCTGTTTAAAATATATACAACTTATTTTTAACATAAACTAGCTAGCTGGTTTTTCAAAAAAATTGACTTAAATTTTATGAGTCAGTTAAGTCAATTTAAAACTTTCCGCTGTGAGAAAAGTGCCTGAAACAATTGTGTTTCAGGCACTCGGAATTATTGAGAGTAAAAACAGTTTGGGGAACTGTTTTTAGCCTGAGCCCAGAAATTAAAGAGCGAAGGGCTCAATAATTAGTCATGGAACTTTGAAGAAGTTCGCTGACGTCCGTACTCACTTAAGGAAAGTTTTTAGAAGAACTTAACTCCATCTGACAGCATCAAAATGTTGATGCTGTTTTTGTATGTTATTGATCCGCTTGAGCTTCGCTTTCCTTCCAGCGATAGGTCTTGCGTGGTTTTTTCTTAGGCACCCGCTTGACTCCTACCTCTTCAACATAGGAACCGTAGGTCACAAGGAAATTATTGGTCAAAATTTCTTTATCTGGATGGATTAGATTCACCAGCTCGGTTGCTTCGTATACGGTGAAAGGTTCTTCTAGGAGATGGAGGAAGGTTGGATTCCAAGCCAAACGTCCTTGGATCCGCTTGATAGATTCTTGGACAATCTCATAGTGGTCAAAGGCGAAATCTTCAGCTGTCAAGACACGGCCATCTAGAGAACATTCCCCTTGTTTGAAGTCCACATCGAGAAAGAGAACTTCTTTGGCATCATCTCCAGCCCGGACCAGATTGACGGCCTCCGCAGGCAAGTAGACCAGGTGGGCGATGGTGATGACCCAGCCCCGTGGATCCCGACCAGGAGTCGAAACTGTCATTAGTTGCTCGACCTTTTGAGGGGTCAATTCTAGTCCAACTTCTTCTTGAACTTCACGGATACAAGCCTGGATAGCATCTTCATGCTTTTGCAAGAATCCTCCAACCAAGGCCACCCGATGCTGACAAGGGTGGGTTTTTCGGCGAATCACCAAGAGCTTCAAACGCCCTTCCACAAAGCAGTAGGCCACCATATCGGTAGTTACACTTGGATTTTCATAGGTGGGATGATCTTGCTCCTTATACCAACGGAGGAATTCTTCCTCGCTGACGACCGTCTCGTAGTATTCCTTTTCATTCATCCCTTCCGGAATGCTTGTTGCTGTCATTTAAGCAACCTCCTTTTTCACTGCTTTGCTCCATTGGTACCAACCAACCAAACTATTGAGGGTGTAGACCCAATACATTCCCTGAATATGGATGCTCTTTCCCCACCAGAGGTAGATACTGAAGAGGTTGGTCGCAATCCAGAAAATCCATTGTTCGCGATAGAGACCGGTCATGAGAAGCTGTCCGACACCATTGGTCGCATCTGTTATACTATCACGGAAAGGGCGAGCACTGTGGATGCTTTTATAGGCGTAGCCCATCCCGATCCAAATCAGAGCTGTTAGAACCAAATACTTGATCCATTCCATTATGGTTAATTTCTTGGCCTCAAAGTGAGATTCTTCTGCCCCTCCTTGGTCATTGATCCGATTTGACAACCAAACATAGAGGCCGATTGGTTGCATCACGAAGAAGTACAGGGTCGTCAAAACTTCTCCATAGAAGTTTTTGTTCAAGGCTAGGACGAGGTAAATCGCTGAGTTTACTGCTCCAAAGAGATAGTTACTAGCCCGACCTTCTGCTACTAGTATAACACAAACGATTCCTGTCCAGGAGGCAAAGAGCCCTAACCAATCGTGACTTGCTTCCTGATTGGTAAACTCTAGGACAAAGGGCACGCTAGATAAAGCAAGCAAATAGAGCCATTGTGTCAGAGTGCGACCTGCAAATAGGTCTTTCCAAAGGAGTTTCATAATCCCTACGAAGCCACGTTTGCCAGCTTCTCGATGGACATTTTTTAAATGCTCCCCAAATGTTTGAATTTTTTCTTGTAGTCGTTTCATGCTGCTTCTCCTTTAATCAGCTTGATAAATCGTATCGATGACACGCTTTGCTTTTTCGTAATTCCCCAAGTAGTCCTGCCCGAGATAGGCTGTAGGGATATCTGCGAGATATTGGTGGCGGAGGTGATCCAGGTGATTTGAAAAACTGTTGCGAATTTCGTCATCTGCCATGGTCATATCACGGAAGCCATCATTGACATAGGATCCAATGGGTTGGACAAATAAGATCAGATCCCATTTTTCCTTAGCGAGGATACTAACGAATAAGTTATCAAAGGTATCCGTCATACTGGTCTCTTGGCCTTCTACTTCCATATAGTAGTCGTAATAGCCCTTGGTCACCAGCGAATTCGTATCCGCAATGACCAGGCCTCGATTGGCACTACTGTCGATTAATTTTGAGGTTTGATCGTATTGTCCAAGTAGGAGATAATAATAGTCCTTGGGGGTCAGCTCATCATCCCGTACATTGTTTCTGATCTGGTACTCCCGGGCATATTCTAAGCTCACTGGCGCATCATAGAAGCGGGCCAAATCTTTTGCCAAGGTCGTCTTCCCGTTACTAGCACTCCCCATAATGAGGACCTTTTTGGTAAACTGACGACGGAAGGGTTGCGCAATGTATTTCCAATACTTGCTGGGATTTTCCCGGATGAGGGTCCCTGAGATCCCAAACTGACGCTCCTGTAGGTGCGCTTGAAAGCCTCTCGCTTCAAGTTCCTCTTGGTAAGCTTTCTCTCCAACATAGAAGATGAGTTCTTCTCTCTCTGCATCATATTGAATGGTTTCTAAGGCTGTTTTCAACCAAGGCTCCCATCCTAAGGGATAGCGAGGAAGTTCTGTCTCGTCTAATTTATAAATTTGGGTGAGTTCATCATTTGAAAAAAACCTTCTCGAATATAGCGAAAAACGTTTTTTTGCAAAGGAAGGCCAACTTCTTCTCCTCGGTCACCTTTGTAACCAGAGACAATCACACAAACGCGGTCACATTGGCGTTTTTGCCCGTTGAATTAAATCAATATGCCCTTGATGAAGGGGGCAAACGTTCCAAATACCACTGCCACTTTTTTTCTTTCATCTAACTGGCTCCTTTATCATAATGTCAAAACATGTTTTGCTTATGATTTTATTATAAACTATAATTTCAATCTGTCAATACTTTTTTATAAAAAAATATATTTTTATAAAACAAAAATTAAAAAAGATTCAACTCTGTATGTTATTATACAGAGTTGAATCTCTGATTTCAATCATTTTTTAAATTTTCTCAGTGGCGAGCCATTATTCCCGAACCAAGGCATGCGCATGGCCATTTTCTGTCACTTGAACGCTTGCCACTTGACCATTTTGACCGACAACTATATCCAGGCTAGCTGCAGATCCATCTTGGGTGGAAATCAAGCCAGCATGGTAATGGCCTTGATCCAAGTTGTATTCATAGCTTCCAATTGTATAGCCCACTGCATCGCCACCAGGAGTTTGAATGGTTACTTGTCCACCTTGACCGATCGTTACGCCTGTATCGCGACCGTCGGTCCAACTACCTGCTGCTCCTGAATAATCCCCTGAGGCATAGCTCAAGACACCTTTATAGCGTGGGTTCTCTGTCTTAGAGGCTTGTTCTTTGGCAGTCGTGCGACCTTCTTCCAAGCCAGGACGTTTTTGTTTTTCTGGTGCTGAGTTCACTGCTGGTTTTGTTTCTTTGGAAGGAGTTGGGGCCAGGCCTTGACTGGCTTCTGGAACTCTTGGTGTCACTGGAGTTGATGGATTTTCTTGGCTCGCTTGTGTTTCGCTCGAAGCGATTGCAGGAGATTTTGCAACTTCTGTGCTTTGTGTGGTTTTGCTTGCGGTCTTTTTCTCTTCTTTTTTACTAGTAGAGCTTTGTTTCACTTGCGCAATTTTACTAGTTGAAGATGGACTGGTTTCCTTTTTCTTTTCTGATCCACATCCGCTTAAGAGAAGAGCAGCTGTTAGAGCAAGGGTAGATAGACTAAAGAAGGTTCCTTTCATTTTCATGGCAATACCTCTCTTTTGTAACATTTGTTACATTTTGTAATATAATTGTAACATTTATCTATAGGGAAGTCAAGAGGATTTGCAAGTCTTATAAAAAATAGAAACTAGTTTCAAAAAAGAGTGAACAAATGGAGCCCTACTCCAACCATTCACTCTTTTTCTTATTGATAAACTTCTTGATAAATTCGATGGTATCTCCATCTTGGACAGTCGTTTCTGCTGCCCCTTTTGGTGCCATCTCTCCATTAATCTTGTACATCCAATAAAGTCCCTTGCTTTCGTCCTGGGCTACGCCATCGATCGAGGTGATGAGGCCACTCTTTTCCTCAATCTTGTAGTTAGCTTTCAGGACTTCCATCAGGTTGGCTTTTTCAGCAACCTTCAAGGTCTTGCTATGAGCTTCTTTCCCTTCAGGGGCGATACTGACCGTAATGGTAATTTGTTTTTCTTTCGCTACTTGTGAGCTTGAAGCTGAGCTTTCCGTAGTCGATGGTGTGCTTTGTCCGCAACTGACCAATACAAGAGCTGCTATGACAGCAAAGAAACTATAAAGTGTTTTTTTCATGATACAATCTCCTAAATACTACATAAAGTAGAGGGTAAAAACAGGCGGTGGAAAGGGCGTGAGCTAGGTTAAAGCTAAAGCCATTCACCAGTGCATAGGTCCACCAAGGCATGTGGTAGAGGACAGCATAAAGACTGTCAATCACTATCCCGTAGAGAAAGGATAAGATGCCGACTACCAGAGTTTGGACTTGCAAAGACAAGTGGCGGTAAAGCCCCCGCCAAATAGTCAAGAGGAGGCCAAAGGCCAGTATCTGAGCGAGCACCACTGGGCTCATCCCCAAGAGAAAAGCCGAGGTAAACATGGTGACCGCCATCACCAAACAGGCAAATTGCCAGTCTTCAAATAGCACCAGTAAAAAGAAAATGGCACTAATGGGTTGGACATTGGGCAAGAAGGCAAAGGCTTGTCTCAGCACCACACAGAGGGCTGCTAAGAGGGTGATTCGGGTCAAGCGTTTGAGAGGCACTGCATATCCTCCTAGTCAATCGTAAAGTTAAGCTGACCAGACTTGACACCTACCTTGAGGGTTTGCCCTTCAGCCACTTCTCCTCTCAAGAGGATCTCTGCCAAGTAGTCTTCCACCTGGGTCTGGATGGTCCGGCGCAGAGGACGTGCTCCCATCTCTGGATCATATCCGTGAGTCGCCAGCCATTTAAGGGCAGACGCTTGGAATTTCAGAGCAATGCCCTTCTCTGCTAGAGATTGAACTAGCGGTTTCACCATAATCTTGACAATCTCATGCATTTGGTCACTGGTCAAACTATGGAAGACAACCTTCTCATCAATCCGGTTGATAAACTCTGGTCGATAAGTCTTCTTCAACTCTTCAAAGATGCGTTTCTCCATATTGGCTTGGTCAAAGCGAATATCCTTAGCGCCAAAGCCAACTGTCTTATCATCTCGTAAAGCGGTAGCTCCCAAGTTTGAGGTCATGATAATAATGGTATTGGAGAAATCTACCTTGCGTCCCTTGCTGTCGGTCAAGACACCGTCATCCAAGACTTGCAAGAGAACGTTAAAGATATCTGGATGGGCTTTTTCCACCTCATCAAACAAGAGGACTGAATAAGGTTTGTTGCGGACTTTTTCCGTCAACTCGCCCCCTTCTTCATAACCGACATAGCCTGGAGGGGCACCGTTGAGACGACTGGCCGCAAATTTCTCCATGTATTCACTCATATCAAAGCGGATCAAAGCGGACTCGTCATCAAAGAGGACTTCTGCAAGGGCCTTGGCGAGCTCGGTTTTCCCGACCCCAGTCGGACCGAGGAAGAGGAAGGAACCAATCGGCCGCTTGTGAGACCGAATTCCCGACTGATTACGACGGATCGCTCGGCTGATACTTGAGACAGCCTGATCCTGACCGATCACGCGCTTATGAAGTTCTGCTTCCAATTCAAGGTATTTCTTAGCCGCTGTTTGGGTTAGTTTCTCCACAGGAATGCCTGACAATTGACTGAGCGTCTTCAGGATATCCTCTTCCTTGACTTCTAGCTGGTAGCCTTTTGGACTGGCATCTTCTTTTAGCAACTGAGCAACTTTTTTCCACTGCCCCTTGAGTAAGGCTTGATCAGCAGCTGTCAAGTCGGACTGAAGACCGGCTTGAGGCCCCTTGTTTTGCACGGTCGCTGCCGCCTCATCTAAGAGGTCAATGGCGGAGTCAGGCAAAAGGCGACTAGTCAAATAACGATTGGCATAGACAACAGCTGTCTCAATAGCCTCATCCGTAATATGAACACGGTGGTGACGTTCATAGGTCTTCTTGAGCCCTTGCAAAATCGCAATGCTATCTGCAACAGAGGGTTGCTCAATCAAGACCTTAGCAAAGCGGCGTGACAGAGCAGCGTCTTTTTCAATGTGTTTTTGGTATTCTTCTTGTGTGGTCGCTCCTACGGTCCGCAAGGTGCCGCGAGCCAAGGCAGGCTTCAAGATATTGGCCGCATCCAAGGTAGAGTCAATCCCAGAGCCAGATCCCATAATGGTATGGAGCTCATCAATAAAGAGGATGACATGGCCATCTTCTTCGATATCATTGATGATGTTGTTCATCCGCTCTTCAAATCTCCACGGAACCGCGTCCCTGCGACAACATTCATCAAGTCCAACTCTAAGACCCGCATCTTAGCCAGCTCCGTCGGGACATCTCCGCTGGCAATCCGTTGAGCCAAGCCCAAAGCCAGAGCGGTCTTTCCGACACCGGCATCACCGACCAGGACCGGGTTGTTTTTCGTTTTGCGGCTCAAAATCTGAATCATCCGCGAGATTTCTTGCCCCGACCAATCACCGGTTCCAAACTGCCATTGCGAGCCATTTCTGTCAGATCTCGGGTGTAGTCTTCCAAACCACCGCTGGTAGAGGCTGGCATGCCCATCATATTTCCCATGGTTTGACGATTGGGTTGCTGGGCCCGATAGAGCGAACGAATGGCCTTGACAGCTTCCTTGTCCCAACCTGCTCGTTGTTCCAAGCTCTTACGAAGCTCGACGATTTTAATGCCCTCTTCCTGATCATCATAGCGGAAGCCGACATACTCCAATACTTGAGAAGCCAAGGTCCCCCGCTCTAATAGAAGCGCCAAGAGGACATGCTCTGTTCCAAGACTTTTAGCATGGACTGCCTGGGCAATCTCTTGGGAACGTTTCATGATTTCTTCGACACGGAAAGAAAAAGGAAATACCTCATAGCGACCATCCCTCTGGTAGACTTGACCCGTAATGTGCTCCGCCGCATCTTGAAAATCATCAATCTGCATAGGATAGTCACTTAAGACGGAACCAGCTACACTATAAGGGTTATTGGCTAGGGCTACTAGGATATGCCAGGTATCTAGCGTTTGAGACTCAAAATGACCCGCCAAGATTTGAGCGGCTTCAATCGTTTCTAATAGGGCTTTTGAATAGTTCATAAGGAGATTACATTCCCTTTCTATCGACTTGTTGGATAATTTTTCGTAGGATATTGGCTCGTAAGCGATGGGCTTCACTTCCCAGAACCTCGTCTGTCGTCGTCACTGACAAAAGCTCTGCCTCTCTCTTTGTAAGGAGTTTTTCTTCAAATAGCATCTGGAGGATATCACCAAAAACAGTCTGACTGATTTGTTCTCCGATGCTTGCGCCAAGCTCTTTTAGCATCTGGTGTTGGTCTGAAAATTGGACCTTGCCAATCCGGATATAACCGCCACCTCCACGCTTGCTCTCTACGATATAGCCTCGACTTTCGGTGAAGCGGGTCTTGATCACATAATTGATTTGACTAGGAACAACTTGGAAAGACATCCGCTAATTCGCTTCTCTTGAGCTCTGCGATGCCTGCTTGAGCCAGTAGCGACTTGATATAGGCCCTCAATGCTATCTGATGTATTTTTTTACTTGCCATGATGCTCCTTTTCTAACCTTTTCATTCTAGATAAGTTCTCTGCTTTTTCAGAGGATCAAAAATGGTCTCATCATCCATGATGTCATTATTGACCTTATCTGACTATTATACAATTTTTACGCCTGTAACTAAAGCAAAGACTACGTCGAGATGGAATCGGAGGGCCCTTGTTGGTAGCCAGAAGGAGGGCCAAAAAGAGGCTAGCTATTGCTAACCTCTTGTAGAAGGGACTTTAGGATTTCCGACGAGCGTATTTCACTCTTCCGCCTAGGAAGCCTAAGCCGAGTAGTCCGATCCAAGCTAAGAAACTTGCCTTCTCTGATCCTGTCTGTGGCAGTTTTTCTTGGGACTGCACAGGGTCCGGAGTTACTGCTTCTACCGCAGGAGAAAGAGGAGTCTCTTTTCGAAGCTGTCGGTTTCAAAAATTGGAGCAATTCCACTTTCTTTTTTTGTCTTCTGGAGGAAGGAGCGGTTTCGTTTCTTGTGAGTCTTCACTTGGTTTTGTTGGTAGAGGCACATCCGGAATCATAGGAGCTTCTTCTGCTTCCTTCGTTCCCGACTTCTGTGATCTGGTCCTGGGCCTCCACTTCGACAAAGGCATCGACTTCTGTCCGAATTTCTTTGCCTTCTTCTTGTCGAACCTCGATCAATTTCAAGCGGCGTCCGACCTTTCCTGCTTGAAGGATCCGGCTTTCGCCCTTGGCCAAGTCCTTGTTCTCACGTGTTTGACTCTCAAATGGAATCTCCTCCGCTTCGATGAGAAGTTCTGGCTTTTCAAGAATCAAATCCCGAATACCTTCTTCTGGCCGTGTCTGCGTCAGGGGTTCATAATTGCGAGCATCTTCTAAGATGGTTTCAAGGGCTTCGACTTGATTAGCTGCAGCAACCAAATCTGGCCGCTCTTGATCCAGCAACTGAGTCAAGGCCGTCAATTGTCCTTGAACCGTTGGTTTGAGGTCTGCTTTCAAACGATCGAGAGAAGTAGCCTTGATCTTTTCTACTCCTTCTCTGATGATCTGTTGCAGCTCTTCTTGACTGAACAACTGGCTATCTTTCCCTGATAGGATAAATCGGTCTACCTGGATGGCTCTGGACGACTGAGGATCATTGAGGGCTGGATCCAGATGCAAGCGTAATTGGTGATAACCTTTTGCTAGACCTTGCAGATTGACCAAACTCTGGTCGACCTTGCGTTGATCTCCATAGCCACTGAAATAATGATCGCCTTCGATTTCATAATCATGGCCACGACCTTCTTCGAAGGCTATTTCTTTTCCGTCCAGGGTGACGCTGTAGAGACCATGACTTGGGTCGACCACTCCTCGAACCTCCACACCGGTGCCCTTAAAGGTAATGGTCACGTCAATGTGTTTCTTGCCTTCCTCATCGGTCACTTGGTTAAAACTGGACCAAGATTCTGTGCCATTTGAGAAGTTTGGATTGTCTGTCTCGTGGTGCCAGCCTTGGCTGTAGTGCAGTTTTCGGATCTTGGTCATCTACTTCTTTGCGATTTTCTGGAAGCAGGTCCTCGTTCATCACTTGGACTGTCAGTTCTGGAATAAAGCCGACCAGACTTCCTTGATCCGGATGCAACAATTTGACCTTAAAGTCATAGACATCGGTCGCTTTTCCTGCAAAATCAAGAGTTGGAACTTGGACTGTTTTTTCTGTCTCTCCATCTGCGAACCCAAGGGTGACGTTGGTATCTTTGTAGACCTTACCATGAACCCCTGTTCCTGGTTCTGTGATCAATTTGAGACTGACACTTCCTTTAGAGCCACCTTTTCTCTTGACGACGACTTGCGCTGGGTCGCCTTTCTTAACAGCTAGGGTTGGCTGAGCAAACTCAAAGAGACCCTTTTCTTGGTTATTGAGAGCATAAATCCCTTCCGTTGCGATCGCATCTCCCTTGCTATTGACCAAGGTCAAGGTGTGGGATCCTGCTGCCAAGTCCGGTGTTTCATAGACCTTTTGACTACGTTTGCGGCTTGGGCTTTGGGTATTGACCGTCGCTAGCTTTTGCCCATCGACATAGACATCCATTTCCCCATGACCAGGGTCGACAGTTGCGACGACATAGGCCTTGGTGCCTTCAAACTGATAGGTCACCGAAGCCCCTTTTTCCTTGGTCCACATAGAAGTACCTCGGACGCCTTCTCCCTCTTCATTCCATTGGCTATTAGCTCGGTCAGCAGTCCGATCAGAATGATAAGTCAAACCAAGCGGGTAACCATCGGTTTCTTCGATGCTAGCTGGGGTCTTATAGACAGAGACACCGTTCAAGATTGGAGTGGCTTGGGCATCGGTGATGGATACCCGGATATAGCGACTATCAACTGGTTGCCCTTTGATCAAACGGCGGTATCCTACGGTTGAACCAGCTCCAAAAGGAACCCATTGGCCATTCACTGCCACATCGATGGTGAAGCCAGAAATCCGTTGGCCTTTCTCGATCGTTTCCTTGAGCTCGACTACATCAAAGTGTTGCTCTTTTCCAAGATCGAGGACAAAAGAGCCGGTCTTGGCATCATCTGCAGGTGCCCAACTGGTCTTTTCATCGCCATCTGTCAAATGGCTGGCTGAATAATGAGCATTACGTCGTGTCGAGTCAGCTTCAACCAAAGCTCCTGCTGCATAGTCCATACTGTAGAGTTGGTCCAAAGTCTGGCGGAATTCTTTCAAACGGGCTACATCGGCATCCGCAAATTTCCCATCTTGATTCGGTGGAATATTAAGCAAAAGCGGGGTTCCACGGCCGACTGATTTGAAGTAAATGTCCATCAATTCACGCAAGGACTTTGGCTCTTGATTGTCATGATAAAACCAGCCGGAGCGAATAGAAACATCCGCTTCTCCCACTGAGTATTGCTTCCCTTCCGGATCCCCGTGATTGAGGTAACTATTAGATGGATTGTTGCGGATCTTATCTGGATTGACCTTATGCCAAACTGGATCTCCAGCAATTCCCTTTTCATTTCCGATCCAACGAACATTGGTAGGCTCAGCTGAGAAGATGGCAATATCCCCTTGGGCCTTACGAATGGCATCAAACCACTTGTCGAAGGTATAGGTGACTTTTTGAGCCCCATCGCCCCGCGCTCCATCCATCCAGACTTCTACGAACTTGCCCTTGTTTCCATATTTTGGATCTTCAAGGATTTCTTTGAGCTGGTTGAGATAGTATTCGTTGTATTGGTCCTCTGTATCCACATGGTAGAGTGGGCTGTGAGCATCCCAAGGCGAGAGGTAGACCCCCATATCCATGTCATACTTGCTGGCAGAAGCAGAAACCCTCGGCTAGGATATCGCCTTTCCCTTCCTTCCAACCGCTTTTTAGCAATGGTATGGTCGGTGTATTTGGATGGGTACAAGAGGAAGCCATCGTGGTGCTTGACGACCATGATCGTCCGTTTAAAGCCCAGCATCCTTTCAGGGTTTTTGATCCACTGATCGGTATCCAGATGCTCTGGATAGAAATAATAAGGGTCTTCTTGCCCATCTCCCCACTCACGATCGTAGTAAGTATTCATACCCAAAGTGGATGAAAGCTGCTAGTTCTTCGCGGTGGTATTGCATCTGAGCCTTGCTTGGAAGCGGACCATAGTCTGCAATCTCAGGCTCCTCATCTAGAGAAGTGGCTGGTTGGCTTGCTTCTGTCCCTTGGCTAATTGTGAGATTTTCTTTCTCACTAGTAACTGGTGAAGGCTGTTCTGATTCTTCTTGGTGCTCGTTCACAGTTTTCTCCTCCTTTCCTTGATCTCCTGCATTGCTCGTTTCAACCCGTTCTTCACGCGGTTCACTATTCTCAGCTTGTTCCTCTGCGTAGCTGGTAGTCACTCCTAAAAAACAAGTCGCTACAACTACCGAGCAGACGCCTACTGAAAGTTTACGAATGCCAAATCTATTTCTCTTACCAAATAATCTTTTTCCCATATTCTATTCCTTTATGTCATCAGGTAAAGAGGGTGGAGACTTTCCCCATCCTCTTTCTGTTACCTGTGAACTTTTCACCGTATAGTTGCTGGCTTATCCAGCTTTTTACTTGGCCTTATCGGCTCTTTTTTTCTGATCATCCAGCACAGCACCGGCAAGACCTGCTGCTAAGAGACCTGCCACAAGGCTTGCGACGCTTTCTTCCGTTCCTGTATTTGGTAATCTACCTTCGGAAACTAGAGCAGCTGAAACTGCTGGTGTTTGAGCTGTTTTCTCGACTTCCTTCCCTGCTGCATCTGTCCCTTCCTGACGCACTGCTTTGACCTCAAGAGATGCTTGAGGAGTTGAGGTAGCTACTGGTCCTTCTGAGCCATGAGGATGTTCTGGGTTCGGAAGCGGTTGTGGCTCTGGCCGTGGTTGCGGCTCTGGCTGTGGTTGCGGTTGTGGCTCTGGTTGTGGCTGAGGTTCTGGCTGTGGCTCTGGTTGTGGAGTGTCTGGAAGCACTTCTTTCGTGCCCACCTCTGTGATTTCTACCACTGGATCTAGCTCTACAAAGGCATCCAGTTCCTTCCGGCTTTCCACACCATTTTCTTGAGAAACTTCCACCAAGCGCAATTTGCGGCCTTTTTGACCTTCTTGAACCACACGTTTCTCACCTTTTGGAAGATCCGCATTTGGACGTTCTAAGCGTTCAAAGTCCATCTCTTCTGGCTCAATCACCAACTCTGGTTTGGTATGAACCAGATTCTTAACCCCTTCTTCAGGAATGGCTGAGCCTGTAGGTGCTTTTGCGGATAGAGAAAGTTGATATACTTTTTCGAGCTTGCCATCTTCTGAGACAACCTTGACAAGAACCGGAGCATTGGCACTTTTAGCATCGATGACCGTAACGGCTGTTCCATTCTTGCCTTGTGCTGAAACGATTGGACGTTCTCCCTCATACTCTAGATGATAATCTGTCACATCTGGTTTAAAACCTTCTAGGTCTTTGCCATTCACTTGGATCGTAACGTCAGTTGTTGCCTGGGCCTCTTCTGTTGGAGCATAGGCGCTCAATTCAATGATTCCGATTCCTTTAAGACTTTCATCACGGACCATTCTTAAACGGATGGCTTTGGTTCTGGTTTCGTTGAAGCTGAGGTTAGAGATATAACCAGGTTCAAAGGCATAATCCAAGCTATACGGGATTTCTTCCCAGTTAGAGGCTTGGTTAAATGGATGATCTGGAAGATTCTTCAGATTGCCATAATCATCCGGAACATCAAAGTCTGGACCAATGTAGCGTTCTAGAACCGTTTCGTTGGCAGACCTGTTTCCTGATCTGCAAAGAAATCAACCGCTACTTTATTGACCAAGCGCTCTGTTACTTGACCATTTTTCTTGAAGATGAGACCAGCAAACACTTCAGTTTGATCAGGCTCTCTCTTCCAGTTGGTCCAGCGATAGTACTCGTTGTAGCCACCATCGTTGATGTAATCGATATAATCGATTTGATTTGGATCGAGATCATTGGTTTCACTAGCAAATGCCCTTGTATCTTCTGCATTGTAGTCACGGTTCACAGAGAGGTTTTCTCCTGTCTTTTCTGACACCCGGACGGTCAGCTGAGCTGTCAGATCATAGCCAATGACTTTTCCTTCTAACGTGAAGCTACCTTCATGAGAAAGTGCATCAGCTGGGATAGCCTGCCAGTCCACCGTCAGTTCCTTGCGTTCGTAACCTGTGTCCCCTTTGAAGTAGACACCTACTGTAGATGGTAGAACCAGATCTTGACCGACTTTCACAAAACGTCTGCCTGCTTCTACTGCTACTGGGGTAGCTTGTTTCAGTTTTTCTGCATCACTTGTGAGATGGAGGCGGTATTCTTGTAAGATAGTACCATCTTCCGCTTTATGGACGACACGGATTGGCTCACCTTCATGGACGCTTGGCACAACCGTTGCAAGACCGTGATGGCTGGCTGTCGCTTCCACTTGTGGATAAGCCCGATCACGCGCATCGATGTAGTAATCGGTCACACTTGGATTAACTCCTGGTAAAACCTCACCGTTGACACGAATGGTCACCTGGCTCTTTTCTTCTGCCGCAACCTTATTGGCAAATACCTGAATCTCTGAAATAGAGCTACCACGTTTGCCTTCTGGTGTCTTCATGCGGATCCGAACGGCATAGGTGTCGACTTTATCAAAACTGAAATGATTCATCTTGCCAGCTGCTACCGGTTCTTCAACGGTTAGGTTGCTGACTTCTTTCCAGTTGGCTGGATTGTTAAATGGATGGTCTGTTTCGTCTTTGACGCGATTTGGATTGCTTGGAACAGTTGGGATTTGTTCCCCTGTATAGTACTCAATCACATATTCACTTGGAGCCCCAACGCCGTGGTCTTCATGGAAACCAACATGGAGGTTGTCCACTGCTCGCTTGGTCAAGATACCAGAATCCCCAAACAAGATACCAACAGAATCTTCCGCATTGTCACGGCCCCAGTTGGTCCAACGGTTAGCTGGAGCATCGGTAAAGGAGATGACCTTATCATTGACCTTAGCAACTGGATCCGCATCGTTAGAGTCACTTGCAAAAGCGAGTGGCAAGACTGATCCTGTCCATTGCTCAGCTACATTGGCTCCCTTGACTGTGGTGCTAGAAACGCGAATATGAAGACGGGTTGGAAGGTTGGTTCCTTCTACACGGCCTGCTATGACAACTTCTCCTTCTTGGGCCAAGAGTTGCGGATCGACCGCATCCCAGGCCACCTTGGCAGCATAGGTCTTGCCATTGGAGTGATAAGTCCGCACGCTTTCTGGAAGGGCTGGTTTTTCACCAACTGGCGTTGTCGTGCTGACTTCTTCTACAGCGATAATGCCTTCAACGGTGACTTGAGCTTGGGCTTCTTTTTCCACACCCTCTACATGACCTGTGACTGTAAAGCTATGGTAATCCTTGACTTGATCTGCTGTCACGGCATCCCAGGTCACACGTTTTTCTTTCGGGAATCCCTTGTCATACTCGACCAAGACGGTCTCTGGAAGAGCTGGCAAAACGTTTCGATCGGTGCTGATCCGTACAGGACGCACCTTGACAACTGTCTTTTCTTCTGGATTTGGCGTGATGGTAAAGGTTAATTCCCCTGTTTTTCCTTGGAAGCTAGCTTCTAAATGAACCAATCCTGCTTCCCGCAATTCCAAACCTTTATTGGTTGCGACGGCTTTTCCTTGGCTACCAGCTCTTGTCTTCACATCGATTTGATCTGCTTTGAGACTTGCCTGGCTACCATCTTGGTAATGGGCAATGACTTCAAGTGGTACCGTTTGGTCTTCCTTGAGTTCTTGTCCTTCTGGCAGACGCAATTCTAAACGTTGGATCTGTGGACTTTCTTCTTGGAATTGGACCACATAGGTCTGGACAGCTCCCGTATCCTTAGCGGTAACATAGATTTGAGCCTTCAAACCATTTTCGCGATTAGCTTGTAGGACCGTCACTTGAGCATTTTCTGCACTTGCTGTGACTTGACCTGGCTCTTGCCCATAAGCGAGGGAACGGAAAATGGTATGGTTGCCACTACCAAATTTTGGAAGGGCTACCCCATCTAGCTGAACCGTTGGTTTCTTAGCCTTGGCTACATCTCCTCCTGCAACCACTAGCGTCGCTTGGACCGTTTCCCCATTGCCTAGGAGACCTGTCGCCTTCAAGCGAGCACCTGGTGTGGACAACTGATCTTCTTGACCAGCTTCCAAGGTCCATTGATCAACTTCATAGCTAACTGTCCGGCCATCTGTGAAGACCAATTGCACTGTCTTATCCACTGTCGTTAGATCTGCTCCCTGTGGGATTTGTTTGATAACTGGAAGGACTTGCTCCACACCGATCACATCGACCAGAGCTTCGACCGTCCGTCCTTGAACATGACCTGTCACCCGGACTTGGCCAGCACGACTATAGTCTGCTGCATCCCATTCGACGGCTTCTTCTTGGGCCTTGCCATCACTATAAACAACAGATACGTGACTTGGAAGTTCAGGATTTTGTCCCAAGTACACTTGAGTTCGAACCGGTTCGACCCCCAAGACAGAGCGTTCTTCCTGGTCCTTCTTACCAGTAAAGAGGCTGACTTGGTCTGACTGCAAGCGGTCTGAGTCTGCATACAGGGTAAAGGCACCCGCCTGCTCAGTCGATTTGACAATGACAACCCCTTTGCCGTTGAAGGCCCGACGTTGCCATGAGCCATCTTCCTGCGCTTTGTAGCGTTCCCGGCTGGCTTGTTCCCCGTTGTCGACGCCGACAATTTGGCCTTGTCCATGCAAATGGAAATGCACCAAATTATTGGCAGTTGGAACGACACGACCTGCTTCATCGACGATTTCATAGGTAATATAGGTCAGATCCTTGCCGTCTGCTGCAATGGCGTGTTCTTCTTTCAGCAGGCGAACACCGGCTGGCTTCCCAGCTGTTTCGATTTGATCGCGGGCAATCACTTCGCCTGCTTCGTTGCGGGCAATAGCTTCCACCTTACCTGGCACATAAGGAACCAACCACTCTAGATAGAGTTCATCCGGATTTGCCCCTTCTTGGTAGGTCCGGCCATCTGCTGTGGTCTTCTTGGTAAAGGTCTTGACCCCTTGTGATTCCCCATTGACAATCAATTCCACACTGTGGGCATTAGAGAAGGAACGAACAGGGATCCGACCTTCTTCATCCATGACACGATTGGCCAATTCTGGATTTTCCCAGTTCCAATGCGGTAAGAGATGGACCATTGGATGTTTCTCAGCTGACAACCATTGACTTTGGTAGAGGTAAAAATCATTCTTCGGAAGACCGGCAGTATCGACAATACCGAAATAAGAACTTTTCACAGGTGTGTCATTTGGTTGTGCCATGGTGTTGGCTCACCGATATAGTCGGTACCTGTCCAGATAAATTGCCCTGCATAGCCGGCATGATCGCGGTCAAAGGTCCAAGAGGCTGTCGCTGTCCGACCCCAACCAACCCGGTCATTGCCGTAGTCAGATTGTTCATAGTGGCGGTCTTCTTGGTTGCTTCCGACCCATTCTCTTTCAGGATGATAGTAAGAGCCCCGTGTCCGCGTTGCAGAAGAGGTTTCAGAACCATAAATGAGCCAGTTTGGGTGTTTAGCGCGTAGGCTTTCATAGTTGGCCTCTGAATAGTTAAATCCAACTGCATCGAGCTCTGCCGCTACCTTTTCATGCCCTCCTGATCCATCACCAAAGCGGAATTTATCAGCTCCCATGGTGACATAGCGGGTTGCATCCACTTCCTTGATGGTCTTGACCAGACGACGAACGGTTGCGACAGACTTATCAGATCCATCTGCTTCACCGACTTCGTTACCGATTGACCACATCACAATGGAAGGATTGTTCTTGCCTCGCTCTACCATGGTCCGAAGGTCATAGTCAGACCACTTATCCCCTTTACGAGCTTCTGGATGTGTTGCATCCTTTTCAAAGAATCGACCGTAATCGTATTGCTTTTTGCCACCATACCAGGTATCAAAGGCTTCTTCTTGGACCATCAAGCCCAACTCGGCCGCAATTTGCAGGGTTTGTTCACTCGCTGGGTTGTGGGTCGTCCGGATGGCATTGACCCCCATGTCCTTCATCTGTTTGAGACGGCGGTATTCAGCCTTGTAATTTTCCTCAGCTCCGAGGGCTCCATGGTCATGGTGAAGGGAAACACCATGGAATTTCGTAGCCGCTCCGTTAAGGAAGAAGCCACCTTCTGGTGTCCAGTTGAGATAGCGATAACCAAAGCGTTCCTTTTGCACATCGACCAATTGCGAATCCCGATAGACCCGTGTATACAGAGTATAAAGGGCTGGGTTATTGGTTTTGACATCCCAGAGGGTCGGTTTTTCAACATGAAGAGTATGAGACAGGTTGATCTCTTGACCAGCCAAAACGGATTGCACTTCACTGCGCACCTTTTCACTGACCACTTGACCATTTTGATCGACGATTTCGTATTCCGCATACACACTGTGGGCTTGATCATCTTGGTTGACAATACGACTCTTCACAAGAGTATCGACTGCCCCATTCTGTTGTTCTTCTAATTTTGGACTCGTGATGGTGGTCCCATACTTAGCTACATGGACCTTATCCGTCACACTGAGTTTGACATCACGATAAATCCCACTTCCAGAATACCAACGACTACTTGGCTGTTGGTTGACCACATGAACCGCGATGGTGTTTTCACTTCCATCCGCATTCAAATAAGGAGTAATATCATAAGAAAGGCATTGTAGCCATTTGGATAATGACCCACAAATTGTCCGTTTACATAGACTTTGGAATCCATGTAAACTCCACCAAATTCCAAACGCACCTTCTTATCGAGGTCCTTGTCTTCCAAACGGAAGGTCTTGCGATACCAAGCATCCCCTCCATTTAATTGCCCCCCTTCATTTTGAGCAGGAGAGTTGTGATCGAAATCAAAGAAAATAGACCAGTCATGAGGAAGATCTAATTTTTTCCAATCCTTGACATCCACTTGACGCCCTTCTGCACCAGGAGCTGCGTTTAACTTGAAATACCAGTCCTTGTTAAAGTCTCGTTCGCGATCTTGCACCATGTCCTCCGCTACTTGTTTTTGATCCTTGGTAGCCTCTTCAGTAGCCCCAGCAGAACGTTCACTTGTTTGAGGTTCCCCCTGTGGCTTTTCGATTTCGCTCTCATTTCTTTCAGGGGTAATCACAGCAGGTGCCTCTAAGGTTGTTGAAGCTTTATCACTTGTCCCAACTTCTCCATTCGTCACCTCTGACGCTTCCCTTGTGGCTGTCATCTCCTCTTCTGTTACAGCTCTTCCTTCTTCTTCAGCTAAGACAGATGGAGCTCCAAAAAAAGATACACCGATTAATACAGAACAAGCTCCAACCGCGAGCTTGCGAATACTAAATACACTGCGCTTTTCAAAAAAAGACTTTCCCATATTTAACCTCCTCTTGGGATTTTTAACAATGTAAGCGCTTTCTAAAATGCGTTTGCAAAAAAAGAAACTCTACATTTTAACTATACCAAAAGTTGAGGCTTAAACAAGAGAGCTAGCTAAGAATATATAGTTTGTACTAAAAGAACTATACTTTGTCGAACTGATTTTTATTAGCAAAAATAGCCTTGTCTGGAGAATTAATCTATAATAACACTTCTTTCATATACGAGAACTTGAGAAAGAAATCGTGAGGATGATCCCAATTTAATACAAAGGATTCGAGCTCCCTCTATTCACATGCCTTCAAAAGGAATTCTCCTGTTTGAAACAGTTGTCATTCCAGCGGAGATAAGGTAGAATGAAAAGGATGAATTGAAAGGATGACACATGAACTACATTATTACTTTTTTGATCTCCATGATTCCTCTGGTAGAACTTCGTGGAGCTGTTCCCTACGCCATCTCTAGCGGAATTCCTCTTTGGCAAGCCCTCCTGATTGGGGTCGTTGGCAACATGCTTCCTGTCCCTATTATTTTCTTTTTCGCTCGCCATATCCTGGAGTGGGGGAAAGAAAAGCCTGTTATAGGGAATTTCTTTACCTGGTGTCTCAACAAGGGACATCGTGGAGGACAAAAACTAGAAGAAGCTGCAGGGGATAAGGGAATCTTTTGGGCCCTACTCCTATTCGTCGGTATTCCCTTACCAGGAACTGGAGCCTGGACTGGAACCCTCGCCGCCTCTATTCTAGACTGGGACTTCAAACGGAGCGTCCTTGCTGTTATGCTGGGAGTTGTCCTAGCAGGTCTCATCATGGGATTTCTCTCGCTCCTCTTTGGACTGGATACCTTTGCGCATTAATCACTAAAAGGACTGAAACATCTGTTTCAGTCCTCTTAGTATGTAGACAACCTATTTTTTACATAAAATAGCTAGATCACTTTATCTTACAAAAAAGAGGTTTCCAGCGAAACCTCTTATTTTTTATTCTTAGTTGTTAAGAGCTGCTGCCATTGTAGCTGCAACTTCTGCTTCAAAGTCATTTGAAGCTTTTTCAATACCTTCACCAACTTCAAAGCGAACGAATTCAACAACTGAAGCATTTACTGATTCAAGGTAAGCTTCCACTGTCTTGCTGTCATCCATGATGTAAACTTGAGCAAGAAGAGTGTAGGCTTGGTCAACTTTCGTGTTGTCCAAGAAGAAGCGGTCCATTTTACCTGGGATGATTTTATCCCAGATTTTTTCTGGTTTACCTTCAGCTGCCAATTCAGCTTTGATATCTTCTTCAGCTTGAGCAACCACTTCGTCAGTCAATTGAGCTTTAGAACCATACTTCAAGTGTGGAAGAGCTGGTTTACCAACCATTGCACGGCTTTCATTGTCTTGGTCAATCACGTGGTTCAATTGTGCCAACTCATCTTTCACGAATTGTTCATCCAATTCTTTGTATGAAAGAACAGTTGGTTTCATTGCAGCGATGTGCATTGAAATTTGTTTAGCAAGTGCTTCGTCTCCACCTTCGATCACAGAGATAACACCGATACGTCCACCGTTGTGTTGGTAAGCACCGAAGTGTTGTGCATCTGTTTTTTCAAGCAAAGCAAAACGACGGAATGAGATTTTTTCTCCGATTGTAGCAGTTGCAGATACGTATGCTGCTTCAAGAGTTTCACCTGAAGGCATTGTCAAAGCAAGAGCTTCTTCGTTGTTAGCTGGTTTACCTTCAGCGATGACTTTCGCTGTTGCATTTACCAATTCAACGAATTGAGCGTTTTTCGCAACGAAGTCAGTTTCAGCATTCACTTCAACAACTGCTGCAACGTTACCGTTCACATAAACACCAGTCAAACCTTCAGCGGCAACACGGTCAGCTTTCTTAGCTGCCTTAGCCATACCTTTTTCGCGAAGCAATTCGATTGCTTTTTCGATGTCACCTTCAACCTCAACCAAGGCTTTCTTAGCGTCCATGACACCAGCACCAGATTTTTCACGCAACTCTTTAACAAGTTTAGCTGTAATTTCTGCCATTTTGATTCTCCTATATTTTTTTAAAAATAGGAGAGCCGGGCTAAGCCCCGCCCTCCTAGGTAATTACGATTGTGATAATTAAGCGTTGTCGCCTTCTACAACTTCAACGATTTCTTCGATTGAATCTGCTTGAGTTTCAGTTGCTGCCAATTCAGCTTCAACTGAGGCAACTGCATCTTCACCTTGACGTCCTTCGATAACAGCGTCAGCCATTTTCGCAGTGATCAATTTAACAGCGCGGATAGCGTCATCGTTAGCTGGGATGATTACATCGATATCGTCTGGGTCAGTGTTTGTGTCGACCATCGCTACAACTGGGATACCCAATTTCTTAGCTTCTTTAACAGCGATTTGCTCTTTGTGTGGATCCACAACGTACATTACGTCTGGGATACGAGGCATATCTTCGATACCACCCAAGAATTTTTCAAGACGAGCGCGTTGTTTGTTAAGAAGTGCAACTTCTTTTCTTAGGGAAGAACGTCGAAGATTCCTTCTTCTTCCATGCGTTTGATTTCTTTCAAACGAGCGATACGTTTTTTTGGATTGTTCCCCAGTTAGTAAGAGTACCACCCAACCAACGGTGGTTGATGTAGTATTGACCTGAACGAACAGCTTCTTCAGCAACAGCTTCAGCAGCTTGTTTCTTAGTACCAACAAACAATACAACTGCGTCGTTTGCAGCAGCTTCACGCATGAAGTCATATGCTTGGTCAGCGTATTTTACAGTTTGTTGCAAGTCGATAACGTGGATTCCGTTACGCTCAGTGAAGATGTACTTAGCCATCTTAGGGTTCCAGCGACGAGTTTGGTGACCGAAGTGTACACCAGCCTCAAGAAGTTGTTTCATTGAAATTACTGCCATGAGTAAATTCTCCTTTTTGTTTTTTTCTCCTCTCCCAGACGTCAGCTTGCAACACGACCACAAGGGCAACGGTGCCACAATGGTTCCGGGATGAGTATTTATTGCTTTACGCAACTTTATCAGTATAGCAGATTTAGAAGCTTTTTGCAAGTCATTTGAGAGAAATTCCTAGACTTTCCTACTTTTCTTCAGGGCTCTCCCTCCTTCCTTTATGTTTTTCTGCACGATTCTCATTCTTTCCCTTTTATAAGCCTTTTGTCCCAAATTTTTTCTTGACCTTATCTGATTTTTAAGATAAAATAGAATATGTTGTGGCGGTATAGCCAAGTGGTAAGGCACGGCTCTGCAAAAGCTTGATCGTCGGTTCAAATCCGTCTACCGCCTTCACAAACAAATATCAATGAGCCCAGCAATGGGCTTTTTTGATACCATCACTTGATTGGACTGCACCAGCGCTCCTTTGCGAGCGATGCTGTTCTCCATTCATGAAAGGAAAAGATATTATGAAAAAAGTTACCTTATATGCTCTTAGCATCCTCTCTTTTGCCATGCTCGCTGCTTGCCAACCAGCACAAGAAGAGACTCCCCAAAGAAAGCCTCTTGTTAGCAGCTCTAAAAAAACTTCTAAAAGCTCTAAGAGTTCTAAAAGTTCATATTCTAAAAAGTCATCCAGCAAAAAGGATTTTTCATCAGGCTTCGACGATGATCATTCTCATAGTTCTTCAGACTCTAACACGCGCGAGGATCCTAACTATACAATGAGCTTGATGGACCAAGGAGAGTCACTGGAAGCTATCGGGGATATCCCTGAAATGCCAAAATGGGCTGCCTTCAAAGAGATTAAAGTGGAAATCCTTGTCGGGAATGAAGCCCTTGCCCCTACTACAAAAGATGAAGCGATCAGCAAGTTAGGCCCTACTGATTCCACTTCTGATACTAGTGGTTACTGGCATGGGGAGGGCAGTGGTATCATGATTAGTTTTAATGAAAAAGGCCAAGCTACTAACAAAATTGCCACCTTGCCTAACTCTAAAAAGGTTACGAATCTCAAGGATATTCAACCTGGAATGACAGCTAAAGAAGTCATTGAAAAACACGGCCGTCCAGAAACTGTTTTCGTCTTTGGCTACGCGACTATCTTTACTTGGAAAGGTGAAGACGGGAAAGACTACTCTGTCGGTTTTGACAAAGAAACAGTCTTCCAAGTCTCTGAACCTGCATAAAAATCTCTTTTCAGCAAACACAAATCCTCCAAGACCAGCGTCTTGGAGGATTTCTTTCTATCAAGGGGAAGGCCCCTTTTTTCCTCTATTACAATTCTGCAATTTGATTGAGGTTGACTTCTGCCACAGTGTCATTTCCAAACATGGTGATAATCATTTTCACCTTGTTGTTATCGATTTCTGTGATCTTACCAGTGTAGTCTGCAAAAGGCCCCATCGATAATGCGTACAGTATCTCCCAACCTTCACATCAATATTGAAATCTTGAACTGTTTGTCCCATCGAAATCAAGATGTTGCGGATTTTCGTCTTCCAAAAAGTGGAGTTGGTTTTGAACGGTTCCCGTGCGATCCCAACAAATCCAGTAACGTTTGGTGTGTTCCGAACGACAAACCAAGCTTCATCGGTCATGACCATTTCGACCAAGACATAACCTGGGGAAGCGATTTTTCTTCGATTTCTTTTTGTCTTCCCGTTCTTCTCGATTTGCACAGTTTGAGTAGGGATTTCCACACGCAAGATGTTTTTCCAACATGTTATATGTTTGTGCGCGTTGAAGAAGGTTTTCCTTCACTTTGTTTTCATATCCTGAGTAGGTCTGTAGGACAAACCAGCCTTTGTCAAAACTATCCATTTTTGTTTCCTTTCTTATCTACCAGAAGGGGATCGTTTCATCACGATACTAAAAAAAGCCTTCTGGCTCTTTGTTTTCCTAGCTCCATTATAACATAAAACCGGAGAAAGCAAAGAAGTTTCTCTTGTTTTTTTCTTCACCAAGCCAAGAAAAAAAGCATCCACATGGGACGCAGATTTGTTTCTTTTTTTAGAACATATCGATCAGCTTCAAAATACCTTTAGCCACTACTTGGTCAAACAAATAAATCAAGACCACGAAGAAAGCTGTGTACTCAATCACAGAGATAAAGTTTTTCCATCTTTCTTTACGAGTAGGCCAAGTCGTGTTTTTCAGCAAGACAAAAATATCTTTAAAAAATTTCACAACAATCTCCTATCTGGTTTCTTTATGAATTGTATATTTGCTACAATGTTTACAAAACTTATTAACTTCTAGACGTTTTGGTTTTTGGCGTCGCACTCAACTTAATTGAGTAGTTGCGTGACCCACAAACCGTACACGCTAGACTTGCTTTTTTTAATGCCATAACGCCTCCATTCACACCATTATAGCAAGTTTTCCACTATTTGACAAGTTCTTCTGCTCTCTGGAAGCGCATTTTGTTTGGCTTTTCTCTACGATTTGGTACAATATAGAGGATAAAGGAGAAATTATGAAAAGCGATCATCTGAAAGAAAGTAAAAATATTGAAGACCGTCGCGGACAAAGCGGCGGAAGCTACTCATCAGGCCGGTCTGGTGGGAATTTAGGGGGTGGTCTTTTACAGATCCTCCTCTCGCCTGGAAGCTTTTAAGAGCAAACTCATCTTGATCCTGGTCCTCATCTTTTTGAGCGGAGGCGCTGGACTAAGCGGGCTCTTTGACCAGGGGCAAACCACGCAGAACTACAACTCAGGACAAGTCACGCGCCAAAGCAATACCCAGGTGAGTGACGGAGATAGTAAATTTGTCAGTCAAGTCCTTGGAACTACTGAGGATTTCTGGGGGCAAACCTTCCAAAATGAAGGCCGGACCTATCACAAGCCAACCCTGGTTTTTCTATACCGGACAAACTCGTACTGGCTGTGGTGTAGGTCAAGCATCTGCAGGTCCCTTCTATTGTCCGACAGACCAAAAGATCTATTTAGACATCAGCTTCTACAAAGAGTTGACCACCAAATACAAGGCTAGCGGAGATTTTGCCATGGCTTATGTCATCGCTCACGAAGTCGGCCACCATATCCAAAACGAATTAGGGACTCTTCAGAGTTACCAAAAAGCCATCCGAGGGAAAAGCGAGACAGAAAAAAATGCCCTCAATGTCCGTTTGGAACTTCAAGCTGACTACTATGCGGGTATGTGGGCTCGCTACATTGAAGAGCAAGGCCTCATGGAGACGGGAGATATCGAAGAAGCGCTCAATGCTGCCCATGCCGTGGGAGATGATACCCTTCAAGAACAAGCCTATGGCTACTCCGTCCCTGATAGCTTCACCCACGGGACGTCTGAACAACGCATGCGCTGGTTCAAACGTGGTTACCAATACGGTGACTTTGAACACGGAGATACCTTCAGCGTCTCCGATGAAGACTTGTAATGAAACTAAAAAACAAAAAGCCTTTCAGATCATCATCTGAAGGCTTTTTGTTACTTTATCTACAGTTATCTAAGCAACTAAAAAGTATTGAAAAATTCTTTTTCATTCAATCATCTTCTCAGAAACTTTCCGCCGTGAGAAAAAGTTTCGAGATAAAGTTGAACAATTTCACAAAAATAGAAATCATCTATTGAAGGATATCCCAGTTGTTTTATGTAACTATAGTTTCTCTACAACCTAAAAGATGGCAAGAAATCTCACCATCTTTTAAAGGTCTATTTTTTAGAATCCAAACCAACCTTTGAAAGTATCCCAGGCATTTTGTGCTTTTCCAGGAATATCTGCTTCATCGATGGCTTTTTTGGCATCGTCTACGATACCTGCAGCGCGTTCTTTGACAGTATCAAAGAAGCCCTTGTCCTCTTCTGGACTCTCAGTTTCTGTTTCTTGACCGACAGGGGCAATGCCATTTTCCTGGTAAGAATTTTCCTCATTGTCAAAGCTAGTTCCTTCTGTATAAGGAAGGACGCTATTGGCTACATTTCGGAAGATCACTGAGGCTGTCTCTGCACTGGTCCCTGTCAAATAGTGGGTTTCATCCGTCTTAGGGAAACCTAGCCACTGACTAATGACCACATCTGGCGTGTAGCCGATGACCCACTGGTCTCCGGAGAGATCCGGGGTTGAAGTCCGTTTCAGTCGTTCCTGTTTTACCAGCCATGGTATAACCATACGGTGCTGCGTTGACACCCGTTCCGTTGGTAAAGGTTCCCAACATCATATTGGTCATCTTCTTATTAGCTGAGCTGCTAAGCACCCGTTTTGATTTCTGACTGTGACTTTTCACCACTTGACCGCTGGCATTTTCAATCTTCGTAATGAGATGGGCATCGTTCATCACTCCGTCGTTGGCAAAGGTTCCATAGGCCTGAGCCATCTGAAGAGGGTTGGTCGTCACACCAGATCCCAGAGCTACTCCGAGAGATTTGTCCACCTTGTCCATATTGAGACCAAATTTTTTTCCCATAATCAAAAGACAGTATTGAGCCCTCAACTCATTGGCTGTCGCTACAGCTGGCAGGTTGAGAGATTCTGCCAAGGCTTGGTACATGGGAACGGTCGGACTACCTTGAATGCCGCCGTAGTTATCGACTGTATAACTGCCGTAGACCTTGGTCGTATTGTCCAATTCTTTGTTGGTTGACCAGCCGTTGGCTACAGCTGGACTATAAACGACCAGGGGTTTAATGGTAGAACCAGGACTTCTAGCAGATTGAGTCGCATAGTTGTAGCTTCGAAGCCAGCATCTTGGTCACTGGCCACGCGCCCGACAATTGCCCGCACTCCTCCAGTCTTAGGATCCAGGGCTACACTACCAGATTCTGCCCGCGTGCCATCTTCGGCAACAGGGAAGAGATCTACATTGTCGTAGATGACCTGCATGCTGGCTTGGTAATTCTGGTCCATCTCTGTGTAGATCCGGTATCCATTCTTGATGATATCTTCTTCTGTTAGACCATATTCGTTGACAGCCTCGTTGATAACCGCATCAAAATAGGACGGGTAGCGATAATCTTCTGACTTGCCCTTCATAGGCATCAATCAGTTGGCCATGAATGTCGACTGCGGCGGATTGATCTGCTGTCGCTTGGTCGATATAACCAGCTGCGACCATATTTTGTAGGACCGTATTGCGACGATTGGTTGCGTTCTCGACTGAATAAAGGGGGTTATAGATTTCTGGTCCCTTGAGCATACCGGCAAGGACAGCTGACTGATCCAGAGTCAACTCACTAGCGGATACACCGAAAATACTTCTAGAAGCATCTTCAATCCCCCAAACCCCATTTCCAAAATAGGCATTGTTGAGGTACATGGTCAAGATTTCTTTCTTACTATACTTTTTGTTAATCTCGAGGGCTAGGAAAAACTCCTTAGCCTTCCGCTCAACCGTCTGGTCCTGAGAAAGATAGGCATTTTTGGCCAACTGTTGGGTGATCGTCGATCCCCCACCTGAGCGACCGGCAGTCAAAATCGCCAGGAAGAAACGACCATAGTTAATCCCACTATTTTTGTAGAAACTCCGGTCTTCTGTCGCAACAACTGCATTTTGCAAGTTTTCACTAATGGCATCTAACTCAACGTAGGTTCCCTTTTTGCCCCTGTTAGGCTACCCTGCTTGGTTCCCATCTTTATCATAGATGATCGTGGTCGCCTTGAGGGCGTTTTTGCAGATCTGCTACATTGGTCGTCTTGGCTATGTAGAAAAGATAACCTCCGACGACGAGACTAAAGGTCAGGCCAATCAGTAGGAAGATCTTAGTCAAGTGATACTTGCGCCAAAAACGTCTGATCGGATGTTGGGAGTGAGATTTTCTCCGTGACTTGTCCGAGCGGCTATAGGTTGGAGCTTGCTCCTCCCCGTCTGTTGATAACTCAACCTCTTCCGCAATTTTCGTTGGTTTTTTTTCTCGTTGGAAATGACGAATCATTTCCTCCATTAATTCTTTTAATTTGTTCATAGTCCCTATTTTATCACCTTCCTAACGTCTAGACAAGAAAGACCTTCGCAAGAAAGGATGCTTTTAGCTTTCTTTAAGGTTGCTATCTAGTCTACTCTAGGGCGGGTTTCAGCGTCTCGTTCCCCCTTCCTCTTCCTCCTTCTCGCCTTTTCTTTCCTCTTGCTTTCTGATACAATAACACTATGCATTATACGATAACGATACCAAGTGCCTTGCCCGCCATGACGGTCAAAGAGGCCCTAGAAGATTATTATCTCATCCCACGAAAGATTCGTCATTTTTTGCGAACCAAAAAACATGTTCAAGTCAATGGGGAGATCGTCCATTGGCAATCCATACTTGAGGCTGGTGACCAACTGACCCTCACCTTTGATCCGGAAGATTATGAAGAAAAGGAGATCCTAGCAGGGGATGCTAACCTGGTCCAAGCCCTCTATGAAGATGAGCATCTCATCATCGTGAACAAACCGGAAGGCATGAAAACGCACGCCAATCAACCAGATGAAATCGCCCTCCTCAACCACGTCTCCACTTATGTCGGGAAGACCTGTTATGTAGTCCATCGCTTAGATAAGGAAACCAGTGGGGCTCTGGTCTTTGCCAAGAATCCCTTTGTTTTACCCGTCCTGAATCGGCTGTTAGAAGACAAGAAAATCCAACGAGACTATTGGGCCTTAATCCTAGGCAGCTTACCCAAAAAGAAGCTGGTTTATAAGGACAAATTGGGACGAGATCGCCACGATCGACGCAAACGCATTGTTGATCCTCGAAAGGGCCTCTATGCGGAAACCCATGTGACCAGCTTAAAGACTTTCAAACGCACCAGCTTTGGTCAACTGCCAGCTCCAGACAGGTCGTACCCACCAGATCCGTGTCCACCTCTCTCACCATGGCCATCCGATTGTGGGAGATCCCACTCTACAACCCAGAAAGAGCTCCTCGCCTCATGCTCCATGCCCACCGCTTGCGGCTCACCCATCCCTTCACCTTAGAGAAAATTCAAGTCGAGGCTCCTTCTGCAAGTTTTGAAAAGGGATTAAAATAGCAGACATCTCCATAGAGCCAAGCGACTGATGTTTCTAATCTAGTGGACTAGAAAGAAGCTTTCAGTGTGAAGACAAAGTCATTTTTAGAAAACTTTCCTAGGGTCATGACATTAGAACTACAAGTTCCATAACTTATTAAGATACAGGGCTCATGCATAAAAGTCAAAATAGAAGTTTGATGCAGAATTTTTCGATTCTAGGAAAGACTTATCTTTTTGACAATCCGTAGCCCGTGTTCAATAGTTTTGAACCCTCGCTTTTTCAATTTTTTTAGGTCAGGCTAAAACAGTTCCCTCGAACTGTCTTTAGATTATCGATGCTAAGACGCAGTGGTTTCGAGTGGGTTTTCTCACAGCGGAAAGTTTTACATCTTCTTAGATGTCTATAACAAAAGCTTGACAAAAGTATCTAGCTGTGGTAATGTACAAATAATAGTTTGTCAATTCTAAAACAATCACCGAATTTCATGTCCCATGTCTTTCTGTTATTTCTGCATGCGTCCTAGTCCGTCGTTTCTTCACTTGCGACTGGGACTGACTTTCTGTGTTTTCTGACTCTGGAGATGGAGTCTGAGCAGGGATCTGAAGCTTCTTCCTTATTCAGGCTAGGATCACTCGTGGCAGGACTTTGAGGGGCTGGGGTTGCTTTGTCTGCTTCCGCCACTGCTGTCGATGGCGCCGCTAGCAAATCATCTCGAAGGGCCTGGATCGCCTGTAACAAGGCTTTCTTGTCGCTCTTTGGATCAGCTAGTTGATCAAAGAGAGCTTCTAAGCGTTCAAACTGAGCATCACTGGCTCCTTTTTCGACCAATTGTTGGTGGAGAGCGATCAACTGGTTATAAATCTCTTGATAGAGGGCTACGTCTCCCAGTTGAGGTTCTTCTGTTTTCTTTTGCTTTTGTTGTTCAATCGTTTCACCAACTTCACGCAAAAGAGTTTTCCCAGTTGTCAAAGCCGTGTCAGCATCTGGCTCTTGGCGCACCTGTTCCAAACGTTCTTCAAAGGCAGGACGTTTGCTTTCTTCTACTTGTGGCAACAGAGAGGTGATTTGTTCTACAAGTGCTGTCAAGAGACTGGAGCGTTGACGAGACTCTGTCTTTTCATCCAGGTCACCATAGACCCCCTTGAGGAAGTCGTAAACAGCTAGGTTATAGGACGGAGCATCTGCTCCCTTTTGATCCAGAACTGTTTTTTCAATTGGATAGGTTGGAGCATTTTCTTGGGACACTAGTTGGTCAATGGCTTGCTTGGCTTGGTAGAGTTCCATGAAATGGGCTTTTGAGTCCCAAGCTTCTTCAAAGGCCTGAGCCCGGTAGAGTTTCAAAGCAAGGTCTGCTGCTGTCGCCCGCAATTCCGGTGTCAAGCGCGCATCACTTAAACTTTGGTAGAAATACTTGAGGTAGTCCACTGAAGTCACACCGGTCCGATCTTGCATCTCCTGAATGGCCTGCAACAATTTTCCTTCTTTCTCCAATCGTTGGCTATCCTTGGCCGTATAGGCTTCCTGCAGCTGAGCAACGAGGCTTTCTTTCTTGAGTTGGAAGGCTTCGGTATCTAGCAAGCGAACCTGCTCCAACAATTCCTGGTAGCGACGGTCCAAGGCTGTTTCTTCTTTCGGTTTGACTTCCTGGGTCGCATGGATATATTCCTTGTCAACTTGCTCAAGACTGGCCAAATAGCCTGCTGTTGAATTGCTTGGGAAGTTTTTAACAGTTTCTAAGAATTGACCCAAGTTCAACTCAATCCGTCTTTGTTGCAGAGGGTCTGAAGCGTACAAAGTCCGACTTTCTGCTAGGAGTTGGTTGACCTTGTCCTCTACAGCTTTCTGATCCAAGTCACCTTTCTGGTAAGCTGCTTGGATGGTCGGCAGACGGTGAGCCAAGTAGTCCGCCAAGCCTGCTGAGCGCACCTTGATATAGTGGTTATGGTCCCCATGCGGAATGACAAACTGACCATTCTCGATTTGCATCGTATATGGCGAAATACCAGAGCGAAGTGCTGTTGCATAAAGCTCGTTGATAAAGTCTAGCTCAGGATTTCCCTGTTTCAAGTGGAATCCGGACATGTTCCTTCCGAACTGCATAAGGGATGGATATGGGTTGGATCGTATTCTTGGTCTGGATTGTTAAAGACAAAGAAACCATTGGAAATCTTGATAGCTTCCCTGAGGGACGCCGTAGGTCTGGCTAATGTACTGAATTTTTTTCTTCATCCGAAGCATCACGCGAATAGGTCGCCACATCATCTGTCAGTGGCTGACCCCTTGTCCTCTTCCTTCTTACCAGCTAACACTGCCTCTGCAGCTGCGATTTCTTGAGGTGAGAGATCCTTCTGTAGAAGTAATGGGCATGGTCTCCCGTGAGCGACCATATAGCCCTCGTCATCCTTGCTGATGACCTGATCTGCATGGAAACCATGATCATGCTCGCCTTCATGATGATGATCATGATCGGCTTCATGTTCCTCATGGTCATGCTTGTGATGAGGATCCTCCTTCTCATGGTCCTGGTCCTGATCAACTGGTTTTGTGTCTGGGCTTGAAGGTTGAGTTGGACTCTCTTCTTTTGCGATACTTCCACCTTGTGTACGGGATAGTTGGAACTGTCGTGCCAACTCCCGCTCTATAGGCGACAGGAGACTATAAGGGATGAAATGGAAATGATCCCCATGAGGATAAACTACCCCTTGATCAGTCCATTTGGTAATCTTACTTGGATCAAAAACAGAACCATCCGACTCAACATGGCGCTCTGAAAGCGGAGTTTTTTGCAACTCTTCCAAAAGGCTCGGCAAGTCCCCCCTTATTAGTTGCTGTTGGATGAGGCACAGAAGCTGTAATCGTTGGAGTGACCGGGTCTGAGATTGGCTGATTCGGATTACCCGATGAAGCTAGCTGGCTAGAAGGTGGAGCAATAGGATTTACTTCATTTTTTCCTCCTCCATTTAAAACTGCTAAGGCAGCATATAATTCTCCAGCTGATAAGGCACTCTTCGGAATATAGTGGTAGTGTCCCCCATGAGGCACGATAAAGCCATCTCCTGTATCAGAAATCACATCCCCAGGATGGAAGACATAACCGTCATCTGTCCGGTAGCCACCTTGACTAGGCTTAACTCCTGCTGTCAGACTGGCTACTGTTTTCCCTTCTCGTAAAGCCTGACTTGGCTGACTAAAATCACGAGTTTGCCCAGCTTTTTGGACACTCTCTTTCGAATCTAAAACCAGCTCTCCTTTTTTCTGTTGGGCAATTTCCTCCACCGAACGAACATTCAGTGTATGTTGCGGATCGGTTAGATAAAGGTAGTAGTTCCCATCCTTCTTGATAATATAGCCATCTCGCACCTGTGTGACTATGTCTGATTGCTGTAGTTGGTAAGAAGGGTCCCGTAAAATCAACTCCTCACTAAAAATCGCATCGTAAGGGACCTTGCCATTGTAGTAATGGAAATGATCTCCATGGGAAGTCACAAAGCCCTCGTCAGTAATCTTAACCACAATCTGCTCTGCCTTGGTCTTTTCCTTCGAGTTGACGGATTCAATGCTTTCTTCCTGCTTGTTTGAGCTACTAGCTGACTTTTTCTTGTCTCCTTGTAAATACTGCACCTGATTCTGACTCTTTTTGTCTTCCTTGACTGGTGCTTGCTGACTTAAGGCGTAGGCACATAAACCCAGACCTAAGGTCGCTACTAATCCAATTGTTCCTTTTTTCTTCATTCTTTCTACTTACTCCTGTAATTCTTTCGCTAGACTCGCCATATTTTCTTCTAGGTTCTCCAAGAAATCTTTGTTATTTCTGGATCTGCTTCGAGAGGATCCAAGACCTTCACCTTTGCCCCTGTCGCCTTGGCAATGCTATCAGCCACCTTGGACGAGGTATGCTTCTCAACAAAGATAGTCTGAACTTGATAGTCCTTGACAAACTGCTGAATCTCAGCTAATTGACGGGCTGTTGGTTCCTGCTCAGGCGAGATCCCTGCAATTCCTAATTGTTTCAAACCAAAGCGCTTGGCTAAATAAGAAAAGGCTGTATGCTGAGTCACAAAGGTTTTTTGTGTCGCTTTTTCAAAGAGAGGTTGGTATTTGTCCACCAAAGCCTCACAGCGTTTTGCAAGCTTTTGGGCATTGGCCTCATAATAACTTCTATTTTCTGGATCGATGTCTCCCAACTCTTGGGCAATGATCTTCCCTTCTTCGGCGATTTTCAGTGGATCCATCCAGGTATGGGGGTCATACAAGTGTTTTGCATCCTTCCCTTCCGTATCCTCAATATCTTCTAAGCCAGCGACCTTATCCAATTCCATTCCTTTGCTGGCTTCGATGACCCGCAGTTTCGAGTCTTGCAAGCTAGGATCTAGACGTCCAGCCCAAGATTCTAGTGTTTGAGAATGGTAGACGAAGACATCCGCATCATAGATCTGGGCTGTCTCCTTGGCCGAAGGTTCGTAATCATGAATCCCAGCACCTGACTGAACCATCCAGACTTCGTTTCGATCGCCTGAAATTTCCTTCACCAGGGAATAGACAGGGTAAAAACTCGTCACAATTTTGAGCCCCTTTTTAGTAGAGTCAGCTCCCGAACTCCTCTGGCTCCCACAAGCCACTAGCAACAAAAGGCAGACGAATCCTATTCCTAAGGCTCTTAGTTTCCTCCCAAACATGTATAAATCCTTTCTTTTTCTTAATCAGTTTCATTAAACAGTTAATTAACTAGTTAATGATAACGTTAATTTTTTTAGTTTGTCAAGAATTTTTTTGTATTTTTTTATCACATAGAAAAAAAGAGGCCCCTAGGAGCCTCTCAGATTGAAGACAAAGCATCTTAAAAAACTTTCCTTAGGTGAGGGCGGACGTCAGCGAACTTCGAAGAAGTTCCATGACTTAGTTTTGGAACTAAGGTTCCAAAACTCCCGAGTGCTAGAAACACTATTGTTTCTAGCACTTTTCTCACACGCGGAAAGTTTTAGAGTTGCTTATATGACTCAAATAAAAACTCATTGTTTTGAAGAATCATCTAGCTAGTTAATGTAAAAACAGTTTATCTCTATTCTAAAGAGGCCCCTAAGGGCCTCTTTAATACTCTCGATTAGTTAGATCAAACCATGCGCTTATTTTTTCTTCTTTTTAAGGAGATAAGCTGCACCGCTTGCTACTACAAAGGCTAACACCAAGCTAATCAAGGAGATAGTGGTACCAGTGCTTGGCAAGATACCAACCTTCTTACCTGGTTTCTTAGGTTCTGGTGTCACTGGCTCTGTTGGTTCATGTTTATTGGTCAGAACAACATTACCTTGACCGTCATCTGTTTTCGTCACTTGGTAACCTCTTGGAACATCGACTTCTTCCACCGTATAGGTGACAGCTTTGCCCTTGACATTCTTGTCCAGATTCGCAAAGGTATGAGTCCACTTGTTCTCAGCTGATAATTCAATGACGTCACCAGATTTCTTACCATCCGCATATAGCTGCACTTTCACACTCTTCGGACGAAGACCATCTTTGTCCTCTTGGTCATCCCACTGTTTGGTTACAGAGAGGGTGGTCTTACCTGGAGTGTGCGTATTGGTAATAGTATAGCTTTCTTGGTCAATGCTTGGTGAATAATTTTCAACATTTTCTTCTTGAAGGGTGTAGACGATTTCCTTACCATCCTTAAACTTAGGAAGGCCAGTAAAGGTTTCTTTCCAATCGGTCTCGCTTGTAATATCTTTGCGAGCCACTTCTCCACCATTGGCTAGAAGTTTCACAGTGATCTTAGTAGGACGAAGACCATCTTGGTTGTCATTGTCCATCCAGATCTTAGTGACTGGAATATCCACCGTACTTGGAGTGTGCGTATTGGTCAAGACGATATCGCCCTTCTCCTTGCTCTCTTCTGTTACGACGTAACCTTCAGGGACATCCACTTCTTTCACAGAATAATGAATCTCTTGTCCGTTTGCTTTTTCAGCAAGTTTCTCAAAAGTATGAGTCCACTTGTTCTCAGCAGACAAGACAACTTCCTTGCCTAGCTTTTGATCACCCGCATACAATTGGACGCGAATTTCTTTTGGACGAAGGCCATCTTGGTTGTTAGCGTCATCCCATTTCTTAGTGACCTTGACCTGAGTGACAGCTGGCTCATGCTTATTGGTCAAGACAGGATGAGCTGGATCCTTGTCATCAATTGAAAGGGTGTAGCCTTCTGGGACATTCTCTTCTTTCACTGTGTAGTGGATAGCCTTGCCGGCTGCTTCTCATCAAGGTTTTCAAACGTTCCTTGCCACTGATTCGCTTCTGACAATTCTAGAGTCTGGTCTGTAGCAACTCCATCTTTATAAAGTTTGACTGTAATTGTCGCTGGGCGAAGACCATCTTGGTTATTGGCATCGTCCCATTTCTTGGTTACTTGAACTTTCGTCTTAGAAGGAGTGTGCGTATTGCTAATCACTACCTGACCAGGATTGGTCGCTTCTACCGTTTGAGTATACCCTTCTGGAACTTCTGTTTCTTTCACGGTATACTGAATCGCTTGACCAGCTTTTTTCTCATCCAAATCAGAGAAGGTGTAGGTCCAGTCGTTGTCTGCAGAAAGTTCTACCTCTTTACCTGATTTTTGGTCATTCGCATAGAGTTGAACCTTGATGCTCTTTGGACGAAGGCCATCTTGGTTTTCTGCATCAGCCCACTTCTTGGTTACTGTCAAGCTAGTTTTACCTGGTTTGTAGGTGTTGGTGATGGTTGATCCTTCGATAGCTGTCGAGTAGTTGGCAACTGTATCTTCCGTTACCGTATAGACTAGTTTTTGACCATTCTTATAGACTGGCAAGTCAGTGAAGCTGTGGCTCCATGTATCTCCCTCACCAGACAGAGTAGCCGTCTGTACTTCTTCTCCGTTAGCTAGGAGATGGATCGTGATGGTTGATGGACGGATACCGTCTTGGTTCTGAGCATCATCCCAAACTTTTTTCACACTTACTTCTGTAGTTTCAGGAGTACGCTTGTTAGTAATGGTTGCTTTTCCATCGACGAACTGAGCTTCTTGACTTTCAGCTGTATAATGAGTCGGTACCTTGACTTCTTTTACAGTATAGGTAATCACATTACCATTATTGTCTTTGTCTGGAAGAGCGCTGAAGATTACTTTCCAGTCATTTCCTGCTGAAAGAGTTACTGGTTTGCCTTCTGCTGTTCCATTCTTGTACAATTGGAATTCAATCTTTTCTGGACGAAGACCTTCGACGTTGTCTTGGTCATCCCAGACTTTTGAAGCTTCTAGATCGATATAATGGATATCTTGCTCATTGGCGATTACTTTTGGTGAAGCTTTTGAACCAGTCGCTTCGCCATCAATCGTGACATGGTAGAGCTGCTGATCTGCATCGTAAGTGACAACGACTGCGTGCTCTGTCTCATCCAACTTGTAGTTGTTTGGAGCTTTCGTCTCTTTAAGAGTGTAAGTTCCTTCTGTTAGGGTGGTGAAGGCAAGGTCGCCATCCTTGTCAGAAACTTGAGTCGCAAGGACAGCACCAGTCGCATCTGACAAGCTGAACTCCGCACCAGCTAAGCCTTTGCTAGTATCATCCTTGTCTACTTTCTTCACATGGAAGCTCGCCGCAAAGATTTGAGACGTCACGGTGTTGGATTCGCGGTTTCCTTCATGTCCTTGGCTCTATAACCAAATTGGTTATGGGCTTGGACGACACCTGAGCGGCCACCATTGTCCTTGTTATCTTCGGTACGTTCTAACATCAACTGCTTGACTTGGTCAGTCAATTCGCTTGGGTTGACCACTGGCACCGCAACATCTACTTGGCTCCGTGCACCAATAGTCGTTCCTTCATTAGCAACTACCTTGATACCTGTTACCTGACTGTAGTCTGTGATATCTGTTGTCCAAATATCTCTGTCTGCAGCTTGTGCCATGGTGCTAGCTGTAACTGTGGTATCTGTTGTGTAGTATGCTGTCCATCCTTCTGGAGCAGTGACTGGTCCGCGAAGACTAACGGTGTATTCTGTCTTACGGGCTGAAGCATCCAGTGTATTGACATCTCCAACTTTAGGGAGAACGTCATAGATAACCGTGTTTTCAACTGGACTATCTGTGTTGTTTTTAATCGTTAACTTGTAATTAAAGGTTTCCCCTGGTTTAAAGGTTCGAGTTACTGTTGAAGCATCAGACAAGTCATCGTTCTTGGCGATGAACTTACGAGAATAAACCCCTTCAGCTGCGACAATAGTATAGTTGGATTCCGCATGAGGAATCTTATCCGTTGTTGAACCGTTGTTATTTAAATCATAGCTATCAACTGCAACTGTATTCGGGTTAGCAGTTTCTAGATCCCAGAGGCCTTCTCCTGCCAGATAGATATGGTTGGTAAAGGTTCCGCCATCAGCCTTCCCTTTAGTTTAGTATAGATGAATGGTAAATTAGCCTTGCCACCAGTCTCTAGGGAGCGTTTGATAAATTCCTTTTGATCCAAATGGATAATCAAGGCAGAACGTCCAGAGTTATGGTAGTTTTCAATGACCTCATAGGATTTGTACCAAGGGGCATAAAAACGAGTGTTATTCTTATCAAAGTATCGATCTAGGTAATTGAAGTCAATATCCAAGGTATTTGGATCAAAGAGATCAATAACACGCAAGTCCTTGTAATCCTTACCTGGATCTAAGCGAACATTATTAGCAGATAGGGCAAAACGAATGGTTTTTCCATCTGTGAATTGGACATTGTTATAATCTGTATTCTTAGTCAGTTCAACATTTTCTGTCAATGGAAGAAGTTTGAACTGCCATTTAGCAGATTGGTCTCTGTCTGCCCCTGACTGGGTTTTATAGGTGATCCGTCCAGTATTTTCATAGGCATTCTTGGACTCATCATTTTTGATCGATATGGGTCTTTTTCTGGATCCTTGAAGGCTGTATAGGGTAGAAATATAAATCCCTTGACCAGATGGAAGCTCGAAGTCATCTTTCATCTCCAGTCTCCATCCGACAACCGTTCCATATTTGGTCAAATCAATGTTTCCAAATCCATCCTTGTCTACCTCTGGTTGGATTTCTTTAGTTGAGCCATCTTCCATGGTTAGGATGATGCGTTTCACATATTGATTGATCAGAGGTCCATTTCCATAGATCCCAATCATCATGCGAGCATATTCAATTTTGGTAAACTTCAAGCGCGAGTCTACTTGCTCATCATAAAAGACAACATTCTTTTGAGCAAATGGTGTGGTATTATTGTATTTCAAGAGCCACTTGTAGTTAGCCGCCTTGTAGTCTGTCGAATCGTAGACATTTCCATCTGCTTGCTTAGCAAAGGCTCCTTTACCTTCCAAGTCACGTGAAGTGAGTCGGAAGATGAGAGAATCTTCAGCCGTTACATCCGGCTCTCCATCACCACGTTCCGCAGGAATCCCCACGACAGACGCCGTATTGGTCAAATCTTTCACTAAGACATCTTCTAAGGTTTGGTCTTTTTCCATGACCAAATCAGGGAATTTCAAGTACAAGAAACTCTTGTCTTGAATTTTTTGCATCAAATCTGAATGATAGTTTTGAGGATTGGCATTGGCATCGGCAACAAAAGTTTTTGAAACCGTACCATCTCCATTATCGACCCAACCTTCTGATTTTTCTGTATCTAGAACCGCTGTACGAGTTTTTCCATCTTTGTCCGTATAGGTTGGCAGCTTATCTGTGATTGTTGCAGATTCCAACTGACGATAGCTACCATTGTACTGTCCACGCATCCCATCTAACAAGAAGGCAAACGGAACGGAAGTAGCTTTTTCGATGTACTTTTTGCCATCTGCTCCAGTTACAATCCCTGGAGAGGCTTCCGCATAGTCTCTGGACATGGTCGCATCATAGTTCTGATTGACAAACTTGGTCAAGGTATAATCCTTGTATTGAGGTTTCCAAGTGATACTATTTAAGCAGTCTCAGCACCATTGATATTGAGCGTCCCTGTGATATCCATCGAGTAGTTAGTAGGAGGGAATCCCAACTTAAACTTGGCGATGAAGGGTAGGGTCAAGACTTCAGATTTTTGGTAGTTCGTAAAATGTAAGCTGACATGGTAGTCATCTCCCACCTTTGTCACTGTTGGTGCGTCATGTTGTGAGCTACTATTAAACTCAGGAACATTGACCTCATCCAAGTACTTCCCTGGAAGCACTAGATTGACAACCACGTCATCGAGATCTGTTGTCAGATTCTTAGGGGTAATCTGAATGTAGCCAGACATGGTATCAGATGTGTTATAGGCCATACCACCAGGATGTTCTTGCTTATCTCCATACAAGAGGCTAACATCTAAGGCACCATTATCTCCGACTGCTAGCTCTTGCGCCAAGGCTGTTACAGCACCTTGGCCCAATTGACCCAGCATCATCAAAATGGTGAAGAGAGCAAACCCTTTTTTTAAAAAGCTTTTCCATAAGGATGATCTCCTGTTCATTCTTTCATCTCCTTTTTATCATTTTGAACCGCAAAAGTTCCTCACTCCATTTTTATCATATATGAGCCAATTTAGCCAACGATTATATAAAAAATGTCGCTAAATGAACAAATGAGCCGTCTAATGTTTTTGTTTTTTTAAGTTTTCTTGATTTCTGCATCAACTAGCCAATTTAGGTTAAGTCCTCCCAAGATATGATTGCAAAGATCTATTATATGGCTCCAGCCCTTGTTTTCATAGCTTTTTTATACCCTTCTCAGTTACCTTTAAATAGTTGCATAGATATCTCTAGGGTGTTTTTAAGTTTTTTTGACAAAAACTCCTTGCCTAACGACTCCTCCTCCTATCATCAAAGGGATGCAAAAAAACCAGCCCTCTTGCAGAGCTGGTTGTCTTTCTATTCTAGAAATGTCATTAGGCAATGATGCTGAAAAATATGTATGTTATTTATAGCGCGGTGTCGCAAATCCACGGATATTGCCATGTCCGATACGGTATACATTGCGTTTGACAGTTCCAACGGCACCGGAATTTCCTTCGATTGTATGAATCAGTCCATTTTCGACGCGTTCCACAATTCCAATATGGTCTGCCCAACCATCATTTGATTGATAATCTTGATCCCAGTTAAAGGTGATGATATCCCCTGCTTTTGGTGTAGAGGCACCATTTTCATTCCAAATGCCCAAGCGTTTGAAAATTTGGATGTGACGTTCAACTCCACATTCACGGCCAATCAAACCACTCAAGCCTTCCCGCTGAAAGACCGTTGTGACAAAGACGTCACACCAGTCATCAGTCATCTTCACCTCATAACCAACTGGAAGTGGTTTGATACTGTTGTAATCATTGACCAATTGTTGGTGAGCTGCACTTCCTGTGCGAGCACCGACTAGACTTGCTGCTGCCCGTAAGACACGGTCCCGTTGTCCATTCGTTACACGAGGAGTGAAAGCAGTTTGATCTACTGTCGCACGGGGATGAAGGGCTGTTTGACCAAGGTTAAAGCCTTCAACGCCACCATCGACATAATCCACATAGACGTGAGTGGTATAGTTACCTGATTGGTACTGGTGATTGGCTGTAGAAACCTGCACTTCTGTGTGCATTCCAGAAGGTGCTGTTGAATACCAGAAAAGATTTTCTTGGTGAGTTTGAGACCAGGCTGCGACACGGATGTTCTTAATCCGACGTCCCTGAGGCGCTTGATCCACCGTTACCGTATAGGTTCCAGCACCAGAATTGACATTTTTGATCCCTGTTTGTGTCTTGGTCTGGGCATTTCGGAACTCAACTTCTGTAGTCGTTCCACCGACACCCACACGAGAACCATCATTTTGAATATAGTAAAGGTGAATATGGTACTTACCAGTAGAGTTCTTGTGATCACTCGCTTTTACAGATACCTTGTAGTCTCCGTTTGCTTGACGAGTAGCTTCATACCAGCGGATGTCGTCTTGGCCGTCCTTATCAGACCAAGTAGGAACTTGCACAGTCCGCACCCCTTTAGGGCTGTAGACATCCTTGATGATGACATCAAAGGTACCTGTATCCTTGTTGTTGTTTTGGATTAAGAGACTAGCAGTTGGACGTGACTGATTTTTGAAATCAATAAAGGCCTTCTTGACAAACTTATTTTGACCTTTGGCATCCACATAGAAAACTTGCGCTTCATACTGGCCATCAGCGTTTTCGTGGTCACTAGCTTTGGCTGTTACAGTATATGAACCGTCTGCTTGACGAGTTGGCGTGTACCAGATGATATCTTTCATCCCGTTTGCATGAGACCAGAAATGGAATCTTCACTTCCTTGTAGCCCTCAAAGCCTTTGAAGGTTCTTAGCTGTGATCGTGAAAGGTACCCGTCTACTTTCTGATTTTTGAAATCGTAAGATCTGCAGATGGTTTTGCAGCTGTGTAATCGATAAAGGCCTTTCTTGACAAACGTGTTTTGACCTTGCTGGCATCCACATAGAAGAGCTGCGCTTCGTACTTTGCCCACTCAGCGTTTTCGTGATCACCTAGCTTTGGCTGTGACACTATAAGAACCATCTGCTTGGCGTGTCGGAGTGTACCAGATAATATCCTTTCATTCCCATTGGCATGAGACCAGAAATGGAATCTTCACTTCCTTGTAGCCCATCAAAGCCTTTGAGGTTCTTAGCGGTGATGGTGAAAGTTCCCATCTGGCATCTGATTTTGTAGATGGATAGAGTCAGCAGATGGCTTTTAGGAGCTGTGTAATCGACAAAGGCCTTTCTTGACAAACTTGTTTATGACCTTTGATAATCCACATAGAAAGACTTGCGCTTCGTACTTTGCCATCAGCATTTTTCGTGATCACTCGACCTTTGGCTGTTACACTATAAGAGCCATCGGATTGGCGTGTTGGACTGTACCAAACAATATCCTTCATCCCATTGGCATGCGACCAAAATGGAATCTTCACTTCTTTATAACCATCCAAGCCTTGGAGGTTCTTAGCTGTAATGGTGAAGGTACCTTCTGAATCTGATTTTTCAATATTCAAATCTGCAGAAACTGGAGATTCCTGTTGAGGAACACTCTCATTTCGTGTTTCTACCACTCGTGCGCGTGCGCCATATGGAGCGCGACTAGCTACCACAGCTGGTGCTGGTTGCTCTGATATAACCTTGTCGCTAGTGCCCTTGTCAAAAGACTGGTTATTACTAAGAGTCGGTGTGTCAGGTACTGCCTCTGTTGCAACGACATTCTCTGTCTGAATACCTTTCTCAACTCCCACTCCTTCGTTCACAGTATTCTGCGCTTCTGATGAAGTTGTTGTTTTCAAAACAACAGCTGAAGTATTTTCTGGTGTTTGATCGGACGCATGTTGCTCATCAGCTTTGACTTGTTGTGTCGAAAAAGCTAACAAAACGGCTGTCCCAGCATAAAAAATAAGATCTTTCTTTTTCATGTATCTTCCCTTACAATTTTTTTACGGATTGTACCCACGTAATAGTATTATAGCACAAACCACCGGATCAAGGAACCTCTATAAAAAGTATAAGTTGAAGTAGAAAAAAAAGTTCTTGGTTGATTCAGTAAGTCCCTATATTTTTAAATTAAAAACGAGCATCTCCGTCTATGAGAATACTCGTTTTTCCAAAACAAAATGGATTATACCTGATTGCCATTGAATAAAATTTACTTACTTTTTTTAGAAGTAGCTAGCAAAAAAACACTGAAAAAAATGGCGATCCTAATTTTTGCATCAATTGGATCTGTACTTTTTACCGAGAAGATGTAATCAATAGAATGCCAACCGTTATTAGCAGGGTTGAATGGATCTCTTACATAAGTTTTCCCATTATCGTAGCCCTGCAAGACAATTTCATGCGTATAAGGAGCATTGATAAAGATGCTTTCCTCAACTGCAGCAAGAACGTGTTTTCCTGATACTAAGGTAGCTGCAATTGCATCTTTCCCTGTAAGCATTTGGCTCGTCAATCCCCAATGCTTAGTAGCAGCCACTAGTCCATCTGCATCAGTTCCAGCTACAGCAATTTTATTAAAGGAATTGGTATTGTAATACAGATAATCCGCTACTGTCGTGGGTAGCACTTCTCTTCCGAGAATATCCGTAAATGCCATAGCTAAAGAAGTTGGAACACACCCGGATTGGTCCATATTGCTCACACCATACCATTTTGCTCCCCAACGAGGGTCCCGTTGAGAATAATAGGTTGTTTGTGGATTTACCTTTTGATTTCGTGGAGACAAGGCTGTCTGACCGAGGTTAAAACCTTCAACTCCCCCATCTTTGTAATCTACATAGACGTGAGTGGTATAGTTGCCCGCTTCATTACCGTGATTATTGGCAGAGACAGTGATCTCTGTATGCATACCTGTCGGTGTTGCGGAATACCAGTAAAGATTTTCTTGGTGCGCTTTAGACCAAGCTGCGACACGAATATTCTTAATCTGACGTCCCTGAGGTGCTTGGTCCACCGTTACCGTAAAGGTTCCAGCACCAGAATTGACATTCTTAATAGCAGCTTGCGTCTTGGTCTGGGCATTTCGGAACTCAACTTCTGTAGTCGTTGAACCGACACCCACACGAGAACCATCATTTTGAATATAGTAAAGGTGAATATGGTACTTACCAGTAGAGTTCTTGTGATCGCTCGCTTTGACAGATACCTTGTAGTCCCCATTCGCTTGGCGAGTCGCTTCATACCAGCGGATGTCGTCTTGTCCGTCCTTATCAGACCAACTAGGAACCTGAACGGTCTGCACCCCTTTGGGGCTGTAGACATCCTTGATGATGACATCAAAGGTACCTGTATCCTTGTTGTTGTTTTGGATCAAGAGAGTGCCGGTTGGACGAGATTGATTTTTGTAATCAATAAAGGCTTTCTTGACAAACTTGTTTTGGCCTTGAACGTCCACATAGAAGACCTGCGCTTCGTACTTGCCATCAGCGTTTTCGTGGTCACTAGCTTTGGCTGTTACAGTATATGAACCGTCTGCTTGACGAGTTGGCGTGTACCAGATGATATCTTTCATCCCATTGGCATGAGACCAGAATGGAATCTTCACTTCCTTGTAGCCATCGAAACCTTGAAGATTTTTAGCAGTAATGGTGAAGGTGCCGTCTTTTTCTGATTTTGCAATAGTCAGATCCGCTGAAACCGGAGTCTGATTTTTCTTTCCAATGGCTACTGTCGTCGTTGTTCCACCCACACCCGTCATTTGTCCATTGTTCTGAACATAGTAAAGATGGACATTGTAAAGACCGGTTGAGTTTTTATGGTCCGCTGCTTTTACATTGACGGTATAGGTCCCATTTGCTTGACGATTGGCTGTATACCAAACAAGGTCATCTTGACCACCTGTTTCTGACCAGATCGGTACAGAAACGGTTCGAACTCCATTTGGTGCCTTGACATTTGAGATGACAACGTCAAAGCGACCCGTCATAGTATCGTTATTGACAATGTCAATCTTCCCACTTAAGCTGCCTTCTGTTGGATCCGCTGCAGGTTTTGCGTTCGCTGTAAAGCGACCGGTATAGTCCACACTGTGGTCAAAGAGGTGTTTTCCTGGAAGCAATTCCGCTTGAGAAGTGAACTGCCAGGCGCCAGCTTTCCCATTGTAACGCAAACTTTTCGCATCGTTTACAGATAGTTTTGGAGAAGGGTATTGGGCAACCCAGAAATTCTGAAGACCAAATTGAGCGGTGTTGACAGGACCTTTCTTGCGAAGGTTGTTTTCATCCAACCAGCTAGCACTGGTGTAGAACATTAAGTTGGTGTAGCCATTTTTACGCATTTCGTCCGCCCAGGCTTGGGTGTTGCGGTTAATATTTGGCTGCATCTTGGCATCCTCAAAGTCATTGACCATGAGGGTGTTCTTTGGAAGACTCAAGCGTTGCGCCTCTGCAATGTAGAATCGCGCTTCTGCACGCGCCGCCTCCTCGGAAGTATAGCGTGAGAAGTGGTAGGTCGATACTTGTAGACCTGCAGCCTGTGCATTACGAATTTGGTTCTCCGCATTCGGGTTCTTGTACCAAGTGTCTTCTGTCAATTTAACAACAACACCGCCCACGCCCTTATTAGCTAGGGTACGGTAGTCTCCAATACTAATCTCTCCGTTGTGGCTACTCACATCAACGAATGATTTTGGCTGAACCGCTACATCTGTTGAGCGACCAGCTGGAGCGTGAGCGCCTGTGTTAAAGAAGGTCGTGCTTCCTGTATCAGACGGAAGAGGAGTTTCTTCTTTCTCAGTAGTCGATGCTTCTACCGCTTTCTCTACAGATGGGGTTCCACTTTCTGAAGCCGCGACCTTGCTCGCAGGTGCCACAGCTGGTTCGGTCACATTTGCTGGTGCTGCATAGTTGCTTGCGACAGGTGCTACCGACTTTTCAGCAACGGCTACTTCTGGCGCTTTTTCAGCTTGGACTTGGTTGCCTTCAGTAGTAGTGGCCTCGTTTGAAACCAGCTCATCTGCACTGACTCCCTGAGCAGATACAGCCATCAAGACTGCCGCTCCGGCATAAAAAATAAGATCTTTCTTTTTCATATAAACTTCCCTTTATACAAATTTTATACGTTAATCATTTTACCACACGGTTTCAGCGATGAAAAGTTTTATAAGGCGAATTTTTAAAATTAGTGATATTTTTTTGAAAAACTAAAAAAAGAAGTCCGTCTGACTTCTTTTGATCTTATGATAAATGATTTAAGGCTGTCTTCAAGTAGTGACCATCTCGGTTTCCTGACCAACACGCTTGGCATTATCTACCAAATCTTGGTAATCGGCATCTGAAAGATTGTCGATGGTCTCCTTCAAGTCATGGAGCGACTCTACTGCAATCCCACAGCCCTTCTCAAGGACAAAGTGAGATAAAGCTGACTGTTTCCACACTACAAGCGGGAAGCCCGATGCTAGATAAAGCGATGCCTTGTGAGAGTTGTTGTAGCGAAGGTACTCGCCAAAAACACCATTACAGGTTTCCGCACTATCCCCATCCCAGACAAGTCCAAAACCACCCTCAAGAGCAGCAGGAAGTTCATCCGGTAGGAAAGAGCCAAAGTAGGTCTCATTCTCTAGGGCTCTACTCTCATCAAAGCCAACACCATAGAGGTTGTAGGCAGGTTTTGCAGGAAGAGCATAGAGATAACCAGCTTTTTCCTGGGCCAAATTCCCTGCTACAATGATTGGTTGATCCTTTGATAGACCATCTTTCTCTTGGTAATCTGGAATCATATAGTCGAAAATTCCAAGGCTGACAATCTTATCTTCCGCAATTCCCTTGTCTACCAAGACAGATTTCATAACTGGATTGTGGGCGATGATCCCATCAGCTGTTTTGAGAAAACTTGCTTCTTGAAGGTACATCCGAATTCTGTGTTTTAAAGGTAGTGAAGTCATATTGGCATGGCGAAGCACTTCTAGGTCATGAATCAAGAGATAGACTTTAATCCCTCTTTTTTGTGCTTTTTTAACCAAATGGGTTGAGAAAAAACTATGGTGAAGCATTGGAAACTGGATCAGCAACTCATCTCCTTGCTTTAGTTGATCCAAGGCTTGACCAAAAGCCTTTGCCTTATGGCGTTGAGCCGCAAGGGTACTCATCTGATACCAATTGTCGACAGAAAGGACCAAGGGATGATAGCCTTCTTCTTTCACAATACTTTCTACGTCATTGCGTGCTTTATTTCCTGCGTTCTTTGCGTTGACATCATGCAGGAATTCTTCTTTTAAATAGTATTTCATAGATTATCGTTTCTCTTAATCAAACTCATTTGCCACGACTTCTAGAGCACGCTCAATGACCACGTGCATGTCGTAGTATTTATAGTCTGCTAGGCGCCCACAGAAGATCACCTTGTCATTTTTAGTGGCTTCTTCTTGGTACTTGGCAAACATAGCGTTGTTCTTTTCATCATTGATTGGGTAGTAGGGTTCATCTCCCCGTTTCCAGTCAGCTGGGTATTCACGTGTGATAACTGTCTTAGGTTGAGTTCCATACTCGAAATGCTTGTGCTCAATGATCCGAGTATATGGAATTTCACGCTCGGTATAGTTGACCACGGCATTCCCTTGATAGTTTTCCTCATCCAAGACCTCGTGTTCAAAACGAAGGCTACGGTACTCCAACTCCCCATGTTTGTAGTCAAAGTACTGGTCAATCATCCCTGTAAAGACAACTTTATCAGCTGAGCTTTCTAGCTCTTCACGATTGGCAAAGAAGTCAACTCCCAAGCTCTACTTCCACATCACCCAGCATGTTTTCGATGATGACGTTATAGCCACCGATTGGAATCCCTTGGTAACGGTCATTAAAGTAGTTATTATCAAAGGTCAGACGAACCGGAAGACGTTTGATGATAAATGGTGGAAGGTCTGTGGCAGAACGTCCCCATTGTTTTTCTGTATAGCCCTTGATCAACTTTTCATAGATATCCGGACCAATCAACTTGATGGCTTGTTCTTCCAAGTTTTTCGGTTCAACATCCTTCATATCAGCTGTTTGCTCAGCAATCTTATCCTTGACTTCTTGAGGGAGTCTTAGTGCCCCACATAGCATAGAAGGTATTCATGTTGAAGGGAAGATTGTAGAGGCTCCCCTTGTAGTTAGCCACCGGCGAGTTGATATAGTTGTTAAACTCAGCGAACTGGTTGACATAGTCCCACACTTTTTTGTTAGACGTATGGAAAATGTGGGCACCATACTTGTGAACATTGATCCCTTCCACTTCTTCACAGTAGATATTGCCACCAATGTGGTCCCGTTTATCAATGACTTTTACTTTTTTACCACGCTTGGTCGCCTCATGAGCAAAAATTGCCCCCGATAAACCAGCACCAACAATCAGATAATCGTACATAGTTGTCTCCCTTTAAAAATATAGTCATCAGTTTTTAACTTAGCATGCTTCGAACTGATACAAAAACATGTCCAACAATCGTATTCTTTTACCTTATATGAGTCCTCCAACGACTGCTGAGATTATCACTAACTTAATGCTGACTCACCGACTGTTGTCGATGAGTTAACATCCACCGTGTTTCGAGTGAAGAGGATAAACATAAAAATATTATAAGAAGGTACAAACCAAAAGGCTTCAATCATACAGTTGACAGTGATCAAAGAAAGAATAGCAACGTAAAGATATCTCCCTTTCTTGAATTCATCCCTAGATACTAGAACATAAATTAAATCAAAGCAAGTACCGGAATAATACCATAAGTGAAGAGCATTTGAACGTAGGAAGAATCAACATAGTTGTAGCTGAGAACAGACTCTGTACTTCCCCCTGAACCAATAAATTGAACGCCTCTGGTTCCAAACCAATTCAATTCGTATAAATTAAAGGCATTTTTCCCTAAGGCTAAGCGCCCTGTAATAAATTGATTGATTTTTACATAGAAAGGCGAAGTCCATGAGAAGTGATAAGTCAGATAGAGAATGAGGGAAGAAAAGAGCGCAGCTGAGTAGGGCATGAGGGCATAGAGCCCAATTTTCTTTTCCTTGGTTAAATAAAAGAAAACAAAAACCAAGGTTCCTACAAGCAGTGAATAAGCATTCATCCGAGCGTCACAAAACTTGATGAGAAAGACGGCCAAGAAAAGCCCACTCAGGGTCCGTAACCAGATGTAACGATTCTTCAACAGATAAGAAATCGCTATGAAAAGATAAAAACAGTGCGAGGCAAAATCCGTAGGATAGATAAACCCAAAGGAATTCCGAATAACGCCTCCCCGACTATATTGCAAGTTCGGAATAACTTTTAAAAGAGACAGGAAGAAGACTGATACAAGAATACTTCCACCAACAAAGATATAGGTCCGTAAAACAACCTTCCTATCTGCACTTATTAACAAGGACATCAATAAGGAATAGACTAAAAAATTGAGTCTACCAGTTTTCACAAATACGAGGACACCAATTGATAGTAAGGCTAATGAAAATAACAAGTACGTATAAGAAACATGAATCTTGTTCCAAAATCGCAATGCTAATAGTAAGACTACTAACAAAAGAGTGCTTGCATTCATGTGAAAAATCCCTTTATTCAACATCGTTGTTGATAGGGTATTAAAGAATATGACGATAGCTACGACAACACTAACGAGGAGGTCGTCAAATTTCATTTTTAACATATTGATAATACATTGATAAAAAACAAGAAAGCACGGATAACAAGAGACAGGTTCGTCTTGTGCCAGACAGAAGTGTCCATCTCACTATTTATATCCAAGCTGATCAAGAATCTTTTATCTTTCCTTTCTCGGCCTCTCTTTTCATAGTTACCATTATTTCGTCTAGCAAGTACCTCTTCCATCTTTATGGATGAGTCTTGCTCTATGCACGTTTCGTAAATTGCTGTTTCAACTCTTTCACATCCACCACCTTGAAGAGTAAAATCAAGGTTCCATAGATGACCCCACCTAGTCCAGCATACAGAACGACATTCAGAGTCGGCGAAAAATGGACAATGGACTTGACTAGTAGCAAGAGACCATACATGAGGCCTGAAGCGAGCACAATCTTCATCATTGAGCCTATAATCGGCACTTCTTTAAGATAAGCTCGTGTGAAGTAGAGTTGAATCCCCCCATACCAAAGCTTCTGTCAACACTGAGACAATCGCAGCTCCAATAAAGCCCAGTTTTGGTAGGAAGATGAGGTTCAATCCGACACTGACAATGGCAGGTACAGTAGTCGAAATCATAAATTCTTTATTTTTATTATGAGGGATCAGAATTTGAATCCCCATGATATTGGTCCATCCGATAAAGAACATTCTAAAAATCATGATGGCAATGGCATAACGCGCATCCTGGAAGTCCTTCCCTAGGAAGAACTGAACAAAGTCATCATTGACGATTAGCATGCCGGCAATAATGGGGAAAATGACCAAATTATAAATCAAAAAGGACATTTGGTGCATCTTATTAACCGCCTTGTGGTCTCCTGAGGATAAGAGACTCGATACCCGAGGCAACATGACACTGCCCAGTGAGGTCACCAAGGTCAACAAAATATTGACGAGTTTTAAGGCCTGGTCATAAATCCCTACATCCTTTGTAGAGGCGAGAGACCCCAGCATGGTCCGATCCAAGGTGACATAGAGGGAGATGGCAATCTGCGGTAGAAAGAGCAGAATGACCGGCTTTAAATGTACCCGTGCATAAGCCATATCAAAATGGACTTTCCCAATGAATTCCCGAGCGGGTAGCCACATGCTGAGCTGACCTAAGAGCTCAAAGATGGTGAGTAAGAATACATAGAGATACAGATCATTGGCAGATTTGACAAACAAGAAGATGGAGATGACTCCAACCAGTTTGACCGTGATATTCCGAACCGTAATCTTGCGGAAGTCCTCTAATCCCTGAAAGAGCCAGGAGATATCGAGTCCCTTAGAAACCAAGCTGAGTCCTAGGATATAGGCGACAGGATTTTGCATGGAAGGTAGGGTTAGACACAAAAGAACATAGAGGGTAAGAGATAAAATCGTAGCCCCTAACTGGAGGGTATAAATCCCCCAGAAATTCTTTTGGATATCTTTCCGATGTCCTGAGATCTCTTTGGTTCCATAATTGGCCACTCCTAGCGTCGCCAAGAGGATAAATAGGTGACGATGGAGTTGAAATAGCCATAGGTCCCCAAGTCATTCGAGCTAAAAACCCGTGTTACATAAGGGGTGGTGATAATCGGCAAGATAATCACCAGCAACTGGTAGGAGAGATTATAGGCGTAATTTTTTAACACTTTCATGACTGTCTACAATCCCCACTTGAAGACCGTTTTAAACGGTGTGATCAAATCCGTCGCAAAAGCTCGGTGAATATCTGGAATGGTTTGAACTTCTCCATCAACGTGAATAATGTTTTTCAAACGACTTTGGACTCGACGATTAGCCAGCATCTCTACAGCCCGCTCGAAATCTTCACGACCTGAGCGAGAAGACCCCACAAAGGTCAATCCCTTTTCAAGAACATCTCTTGTATTAACTGCGACCCGGTTATCACTAACCCCCATTAACATCACGGTTCCTTGAGGCTTGATATGATCAATAATATCATTGATGGCTGGTTCACTTCCTTGGCCACCAGTACACTCAAAGGCGTGATCAAACCGTTGGTCGTCTGTCAACTCGCTGGTCAAAATTGCTTGATGAATGAAATTAAACAATTGCAGTTTATCACTGTTGCGCCCAACTACAGTTATCTTCAAATCTGGGTATAGATAGTGCAAAGAAGTCGCAACCACATATGAAAGACTACCATCTCCTAAAATCAAAACGGACTCTCTTCGTTGGTGGGCAATGAGATCAAAGCGATGAATGGCATGCATGGCAACACTACTAAATTCCGCTAAGGCTGTCACAGGACCCCGAACTTCCTCTGGATAAGCCACTACACGATCCAGTGGCAAGGCAACAACTTCCTGCATAAAGCCATTAAAGCCACTAGACAAGAAGTGCGTCCCCTCCAAATAATTTTCAAAGAAGACACCCTCTGTTTGATGAGGAGGTTGATTGGGAACCATAGCCACAATCTGTCCTGGTTGATAGGTTCCCGTAGGATCCGCTACCACGATACCAGATGACTCATGGATCAGGGCCATGGGTAATTTCTTTTTAAGCACCTTAGGATCCCGTTTCCCTTGATAGTAACGTTGGTCCGCATGACAAATAGCCATGTAATAAGGACGTATTAACACCTTGTCTCCACGGCTCATGTCTTCTTCTTGGTATTTGATGGTAATATTTTTCGGCTGGGTCAGCTGAAAGATTTGGTTCAACATATTAATTGTCCTCAATCATACCGCGTGCAATTTTCAAATCTGTAATCGTCGTAATTTTAATATTGGAATATTCCCCTTTTGGCAAGGGCAACTTTTTTGCCATTAATGACAAAGATCTTGCAGGCATCAGTCAAGACTTCTTTTTGTTGGTCACTTAAATCATGATACAAGGTAAGAAAGTCTTTCATTTTGAAGGTTTGAGGGGTTTGACCCTGATAGAGATATTGGCGCTCTGGGATCTCCGTGATAAAGGTATTATCA